>Ga0304730_1000043_pt1 | contig 152681 bp, 157 predicted proteins | sample M_130628_MF_Meta_FD_190474 | JGI IMG/M metagenome (GOLD analysis project Ga0304730, IMG submission 190474) | Freshwater microbial communities from Lake Montjoie, Canada to study carbon cycling - M_130628_MF_MetaG (v2) (version 2) | ecosystem: Environmental > Aquatic > Freshwater > Lake...
CTTATCACACCTGATCCATTGATCACATTGGCTCGGTTGGCAGTGACAAACACATTGCTGGCCTGTGATGAGTAAACTTTGACATTGGTGTTGGATGATGTCACACTCACCGGAGTGGCACCTGCATTGGCACTGTTACCTGTTAGGTTAACTCCGTACAACACATCAGTGTTGGCCGTAGCATTGGTAAATGTATGACTTGCTGTGGTCCAGTTGTTGGCTGGAATCACAATGGTGCCATCACCCCAGTTGATTGAGTAAGTTTCTGCGTACAAACTGCTGTTGGTTATCAGCACACCGCCAGGGGTGTCCAACGTTGTTCGGTTGGCAGTGAACGATGGTATTGGAGTAGGCGTATACAATGTTATTGTGGTAGACGCTGTGCTGGTTGATCCTTTGGCTCCATTGGCCACATTTCCATTGTAGGTTCCATTGGTGTTGTATGCGGTGTAGGTCACTGTGAATGTACCACCAGATACATTGCTGAATGTGTGTACAGCGTTGGCTGTGGTTGCATTGGCAGTACCATCACCAAATTGCCACAAGTAAGCGTTGGGGTTACCGACGTAACGGCCTGTTAGTGCCACACTCAATGGACTTGGTCCTGAACTCACGTTGGCAGTGATATAAGCGTTGCCCACATAGGTACTGTTGGCTATGTTCAGTGCCACTTGATTCAAGTCATCTAGGCCATCTGTGACAAAAGTTGCTGTGGTCCAACCTGGGTAGGCCACGTTTTGTACAAGATTACCATCTGTTGGTGTACCCAGTGTTATTGTGTTACCTTGACCACCGGCGGCAATAACACCAGTTAGAGCAGAACCATTGCCAAGGAAATAATTACCAGAAATATTACCAGTTGCTGAAACTATTCCGGCTGTTAATATGTTGCCACCGGTTATGTTGGCTGTGGCACTGATAACACCACCTGTCAGCAAATTTCCACCGGTTACATTAGCAGTTAAACTTACACTTGTACCAGTTGCCGCGCCAATATTTGGCGTTGTGAGATTGGCACTGGCCTTGACAATAATATTGCCTGATCCATCAAACGCTGTGGTGTTGTTGTCCACCAAGGCATTGAATTGCGATCCCACAAGGCTTAGGCCAGCACTGTTGTTGGCAGTATAACTGCCGGCACTGGAGAATTGTGTCCAAACAATAGCGGTTGTGCCAATTACCACCGGCGCATTTGTAGTACACACATATCCAGAATCGGCATTGACTGAGCCCAACTCAACAAAAACAAATGCTCCAGGTACTTCGGCAGCCTGATTCATGTCGGCAGAACGAGTCAATACGTATGAGGATCCTGCATCGTTGGCGGTGACTGTATAGATACCGTTGTATGGAGCATTACCACCAGTTTCATTCTTGATCAACACTCGATCACCAACTGTGGGTGAGGTTCCATCAATAGTTAATAAGCCTGAGGCAGATCCAGTTATGGTTGCACCAACTCCGGCAGTTCCGTTGTTGTAGGTATAAGCAGGTAGTGTGGTGGCTGTGGCCAAAGAAACGGATGCTTTGGGATCAAGTCCTTGCGCCACATTGTCAACATAGGCTTTGGTTGCGGCATCTTGGTCTTGCACCGGGTCAGCAAGATTTCTAATAATTTTATTGCTGACCAGAATATTTCCAACGGAGTTTAACGTCAAATCACCATTGGTAGCAATTGTCAATGAGACGCCAACTATACTATTGGTGTTAATATTGCCGCCAGTGATATTGCCAGTTGCCGAAATCAATCCACCTGTTAGGACATTGCCACCAGTTATGTTAGCGGCACTAGTGATAGTACCGGTTGCAGATATCAATCCACCTGTTAGGACATTGCCACCAGTAATATTTGCCGCACTGGTGATTGTTGATGTAGCACTGATTAATCCACCAGTTAGTAAGTTGCCGCTGATAATATTACCAGTTGCTGTGATTAAACCTGCGGTTTGTAAATTACCAACAGTTGCATTGCCAGTTGCTGTGATTAGTCCGGCGGTAATTAAGTTGCCACCAGTAATATTGGCTGCCGAAGTAATGGTTGAAGTAGCACTGATTAGGCCACCGCTAAGTAAATTACCAGTTGTGGTATTGCCGCTAACACTTAAACTTGTTAATATGCCAACACTTGTAATATTGGCTTGTGCATTGTTTGTTACTGTTCCTGCTGAATCAGCATAGGTAGCATTGGCCACGGTGCCTGTTACGTTGGCACCAGTTAAACTTGTTAACCCAGCACCATTGCCAATGAACACATTGCCTTGGATGTTGCCTATTGCTGATATTAGCCCACCAGTTAATACATTACCACCAATTATGTTGGCAGCACTGGTAATAGTCGATGTGGCTGATATAAGACCAGCAGTTAAAACGTTGCCGCCGGTAACATTGCCACTTGCACTCAATACGCCAGTGATGTATTCTCCAGTTGTGGCAAACACAGCAACATTTGCTGTTCCTCCGACTCCAACAGTGATGTTGCCACCCGAACTCACAACGGTAACATTACTTGTGCCATTATTAATATTGGCAACGCTTGTGATAACGCCGGTCAACAGCGCACCATTACCGAGAATATAGTTACCACTTACATTGCCTACAGCACTTATCAATCCGCCTGTTATAACATTGCCACCAGTTACATTCGAAGTTGTTGTTACAGGGCCAGTTAAGCTGACCAGGTTGCCAGAATATGTTGGCAAGTAATTGGCCACATCGGTATTTGAGTATCCTGCTGGTAAGCCAGTAATTAGAGCACCATTGCCCAGCAAATAGTTGCCGGCAATGTTGCCAGTGGCACTTACTTGTCCAGTAATGTAGGCACCAGTAGGGGCAAAAACCGCAACATTACTAGTTCCAGTTACACCAACTGTGACATTACCGTTTGCATTGACTGTGACGTTGCTGTTGCCGTTTGTGATTGCGGCGCCAGCACTTGCTATAATACCTGTCAGTTGCGAGCCGTTACCAATGAAGTAATTGCCTGTGACATTGCCAGTGGTCCTAATGTTACCAACTGCACTTATTGTACCACCAGTGAGTAAATTCCCAGTTTGAGTATTACCAGTCACGCTTAGATTTGCCAGTACGCCAACTTCGCTTGCTTGTATTCCAGTCAGTTGACGACCATTACCAATAAAGTAATTTGTGGTTGTAATGTTGCCAGTAGCACTCACCACTCCAGCAGTTAATAAGTTGCCACCGGTGGCATTGCCAGTGACAGTAACTGAAGTTAAGGTGCCAACTGAGGTAATGTTGGGTTGTGCCGCCGTGGTCACTGTGCCTGCTGTGGTTGCCGATCCAGCGGTAACAGCGTAGGTAGCATTGGCCACGGTACCCGTGACATTGGCACCTGCTACGGTGTTTGCTGTATTAGCGTAGGTGGCTGTGGTTGCGGTGCCAGCGGTTACGGCATAGGTGGCATTGGCCACAGAGCCTGTGATATTTCCGCCTGGTATATTGGTTAGACCGGCACCTGATCCAATAAACCGCCCAGTGGTAGTGATATTACCAACAACGTCTAAGTATAATAAATCATCTACAACTTTTAAACTTGAATACAATACATTAGAACTTAGTACATCACCAATCAATGCGTTGGCATTGACATTTGTTGCAGACACCCCTGTTAGTAATGCGCCGTTACCAATAAAGTAATTGCCAGTTATGTTTCCAACGGCACTGATTTTACCGCCAGTTAGTATATTTCCTGCGGTGGTATTGCCTGACACCGCAACCGATGTCAAGGTACCAACTGAAGTTATATTAGGTTGTGCGGCAGTAGTTACTGTACCTGCGGTAGTGGCAGTTGTTGCTGTGGTAGCACTACCAGCGGTAGTAGCATAAGTGGCATTGGCCACGGTGCCAGATACATTTGCACCAGCCACAGCATTTGCCGTATTGGCATATGTGGCAGTATTGGCGGTATTAGCACTGGTGGCACTACCAGCGATAGTAGCGTAGGTAGCATTGGCCACAGTACCTGTGACATTGGCTCCTGCGACCGAATATGCTGTACCTGCTATGTTAGCATAGGTGGCATTGGCCACCGACCCTACTATATTAGCACCCAGTAGGTTGGTTAAGCCGGCACCCGAACCGATAAATCTGCCTTGAGTAGTTACATTACCAACCACATCCAAATACAGTAGATCATCTACTACTTGCAGACTTGAGTATAATACATTTGAACTGAGTGTGGTTCCCACCAAAGCATTGGCATTCACACCCGAAGTTGATATACCAGTTAGTAATGCACCGTTACCAATAAAGTAATTGCCAGTGATATTACCAGTTGCAGTCAACGAAGTCAGTGTACCAACTGAAGTAATGTTTGGTTGTGCATTGGTATACACTGTGCCTGCTATGGCGGCGTTGGCAACTTGTCCAGTAACATTGGCTGCTGGTATATTTGTTAACCCTGCACCAGATCCAATAAATCTACCCTGAGTTGTTACATTACCAACCACATCTAGATACAGTAGATCATCTACAACTTGCAGACTTGAGTATAATACATTGGAACTGAGTGTGGTTCCAGTCAGCGCCGCGGCTGCAATATTGGTTGCGGTTATGCCTGTTAAGAAAGCACCATTGCCAATAAAATAATTACCAGCAACATTGGCGGTGGTGGTTATGTTGCCAACAGCAGAAATGCGGCCTGAACTGATTAAGTTGTTGCCGGTAATGTTGGCCACACTTGTGATATTGCCAGTCACTCCCAAGAAGCCGCCGGTAATGACATTACCAGCCACAACGTTGGCTGTGGTTATAACTGGGCCAGTTAAGCTAACAAGATTACCAGTATATGTGGGCAAGAAGGCTGCTACATTGGCATTGTTATACGTGGTATTAGCCACAATTCCAGTGATTAATGCACCGTTACCAACTAGGTAATCACCATAGATATATTGAAATGTTCTGTCCGGGGCGCCAAGATCGTAAACACCTGATGTGCCAGGAACAATGGTACTATTGGCTTGTATGTTGCCAATACCGTTGCCGGCCAGAGTTAGCCCTAGATTAGTAACTGTGGTAGTAACTATGTTGCCAGAGATTTTTACTTGACTGCCAACCGGACCGGCAGTCCAGATCTGCGTAAAATTGTCATTTACTGCGGTAAATGCTTCGCGTAAGGGCTCACCTGTGCCATCGTTGGCATTTGCCCCTACATCTATTATCTGTTGTGTCATAGGTAAACCATATCCTCTGGGGTATTTACCTAAACCCCACAGTCTAAGTTTTTGGCTATATTTCTTTGTTTACTAGACGATTTTGAAAATCTGCCATTTGCATGTGTGCTAGATTGGCTACCCCTAACAATTCACGTACCTCTGCAGTGGTATCTCCCACTACTCTAAAGAAACTAGTCTTGGGATGGTCTTTCATTATGGTTTGTAACTGTCTGACCCAGTTGCCAGTAAAAGTGGGATTGGCAGAACTTTTTTTGTAGAACTCTGTGTCAGCATAGCAGTTATTAAATCTGCCAGTGCGTGTAGGACCTAGGTCAAATCCTATTAGATATATAGCCGTTGCCCCATCAATTGCGGCTTGTGATACCGCTACAGGTCCAGAACTGTAGCCAAAGTATTTTTGTGCTATTCGTCTTGCGCCAGAGTCTGGCAATGGCTTGCGTGTGTAATAAGTGTTTTTCTGGCTATAGCCTTCGTGCTGAATTCTTTCACTTATGGGGGTGTCTGTGCTGATCAACACATCGGGCACAAACTCACGATAGATAGCATTGCACCCATAGGTGATTCCTAGTGTTTTCAACGTTGTTAAATCTACTGCTTGTCGGCTTATGCCGTTACCTAACACAAATGCTGCGGCCATAAAAAAATCCTCCCAGTATATAGCCAGGAGGATTGTTGGGGGTTACAAATTAACTTGTAACGCTGGCAATCTGTGCCAATTGCAATGTACCGTTTTGTGCTTGAGCACTAGAAATAACTTCTGCACCAGACCATGTGACATTACCTTCATCAGTAAAGAAGTTTGTTACGTAGAAGTTTTCACTAGATTGTACGTTTGTGCCAAGATTAGCGTTAGCATAGCTGGCAGTTGTCATACCGTTCCAGTCACGTACCCACTTGTTAGTAATGTAACTAGCATATACTGCGCTCGAGTCGCCCACCGAGTAAGCAATGCTCATGTAACCAGATGCCGGAGTGGCGGTGTTAGACAACACACACTGACCGACTGGGTATGCTGTGCCTGATCCAGAACCGATAGCAGTAACAGTAAATACGTCGCCAACTGCGGCGCCGTTTGGTGCACCACATGCTTGCCAATTTGTTGTTCCAAGAACGGCAATTTGATAGGCTTGACCAATGATCATGTCTTCATCAGCAGTGGTTGCGTATGTGTATGCAACCAGAAACTTGTGTGAACCTTTTTGGCGGATAATACGACCTGTATATTGACTAGCAAGAGCATATGTGGCAGTACCGTCTGCCAGGGTAATGTTTACTTTTGCGGCAATTTCTGGAAATGTTGCGCTGGCAGTGCTGGTAGCAGGTGAGCCACCAACCACACCCAAGAACTGAGTGCTATCTAGTGTTTGAACTGGTGTGTTGTAAACTGGATCTGTTAACGATCCAAAGTTAGGAAAACCAGCGTCTGTCAAGACGTTTTGGTTGTATGAGGTAACCACTGGATCAGATCCAGAAACAGTGGTTCCAGAACCAATGTTTGTTTTTTGTATTTTAAGAGCTCTTCCCATTTGATTTCTCCTTATAGAAGCCCAATGTGCGTTCCAGGCACTACGCAGGGGAAACCTGCATAAAACACCGTATTGTGTTGACAAGTATTTAGCGAAAATGTAAAATAGAATGTCACCACAGCGTAAATATCCCTATGAACCAACAACAAATAGATTTAATCGAACAAGGCAATCAACATCGTGCCAATCACGAACCTGAAAAATCACTAAAATGTTATGCACAGGTTTTAGTTGACGACCCCGATAATGCCGCGGCATTTTGTAACTATGGCAACGTCATGCGTGAGTTGGGTTATCCCAAACGTGCTATACCATTTTTACAACATTCTATTCTATTGGATCCTTCTAACATTACTGCACAGTTTAATTTAGCAGTGGCATACCTGCTGACGGGTGACTATCAACGCGGGTGGGCGCAATACGAAACTCGTTGGCAATTTGAGCACTTGCAAGGTACTGAACCAAAATTCTCACAGCCACGCTGGCGTGGTGAAGATATTCGAGACAAAACTATTCTTGTGGTGGGCGAGCAAGGTCACGGAGACTGTGTTCAGTTTTCAAGATTTATTTTTAACTTGCATGCCATGGGTGCTCGAATCAAATTACAAGTCACCGACGGATTGATCCCGTTGCTGAGTCAGAGCAACATTATAGAACATGTGGGTAGATACAACGAAGACATGGGCGAGTTTGATTACTGGGTTCCTATCATGAGTGTTCCTGGTATATTGGGCATCACATTAGATAACTTGCCACGAATGCAAAACTATCTTACTGCTACTCCGGCATTGACAAAAGCATGGCAAGATAGACTAGGTCCTAAAAAACGCATGCGGGTGGGTGTGAGTTGGAGTGGGCGCAAAGATTCTTGGATACATCAACACAAGAGTGTGCCGTTTCCGGTGATACTAGAAATGATTCAATCTAATCCTCAATACGAATGGATCAATCTACAAGTTGACGTGTCACCCGAAGAAGAGGCACAGTTAAATCAAGTTGGTGTCACTGGATATCCTGGAACAATTGTTAGTTTTGCTGACACAGCCGCATTGATCATGCACATGGATGTGGTGATATCTGTTGACACTGCCATCAGTCATTTGAGTGGCGCACTAGGTAGACCCACCTGGGTGATGTTGAATCAGTACGGACAGGACTGGCGTTGGTTGTTGGATCGCAACAATAGTCCTTGGTATCCTACTGCCACTTTGTTTAGACAACCCACACGCGGTGACTGGGCCAGTGTCACTAAAAAGATTGCTCAATACTTGTCATGGTATAAGGTTTAAATTGATCCATTTGAATCATAATTTTGTTTCTAAATTTTTCGCTATGAAAATATTGTTTGTTATGTTCCACTCGATCTAACACTCGATAATAATCATCTAATATAGTTCCACTGAGAACCCATTGCTCCGTAAAATCAGCAATTTTTTGAAGTCTGACAGTAGAGTTAGTTTCATTATCCCACGACTCCCAGGGCACAATATCTCTAAACATATCTAGTCCTATATCCTGTAAAAATTTATTAACTCCTGGGCCACAGGCAATAATTGGAATTTGTCTAGCCATAAATGGTTTGCAAGTTTTTTCGCTTATCCATGATTGGTCTATTACTGTTTCAGTTACAAGATTCACTGCATACTGATTGTAAACTGCATGGCCAAGGCCATAAAATCCATCATTCATTTGTCTATTCTCTAGACTTTCTCCCGGTAACACACGATAGTTAGCAAACGTATACATCATTTGATCTAATATATTTTTACGTTGAAATTCTTCAAACAAATATGTTCGATGAGGTCGAGTGTTATTGTTTAGGCACATAACTTTTTGTGTTTTATTTGAGCCGGCATCCATAACAAATCTAGGCCACCAAAGATTTGCTCTCAAGCTGAACATCCATAAAAATATTGGGAAAAAATATACACCCGGTTTAGGTTGTAACCAAAATTCAAAATTGTTAGTCAATATTGGGTCTATGTTGGTTGGTATTTTATTATCTGGATAAGGATTATGCGTTATATCTACAACTTGATTTTTCAAAGGGTGAGTAGATAGCAAGTTTAATGTTTCGTCACAGTTTTCAAAATCGTTGTCTGTTATTACTAATGTATCTTCTAACAACCATTGTGTAAGATAAGTTCGATTGGTATAAAAACGTTCAGGGTTTAAATGATATATCATTGAGTATATAGCCAACAAAAAACCTGCTGACGCAGGTTTCTTGCCTTCCCATCTCACGGTGAATTTTTTTCTTACAGAGTATTTAGTTTGAGTTTGCATTTGTCACCGTGAAAGCCGTTGTATCTTGCCTTGCTAGCCTGGATTCCACAATGTGGACAGATCTGTTTAGGCTGTTGAGTATAATGAGTTCCAGCGGCTTTTTGTGCCGCTACTGTTGCTGATAACTTTGCACCCATGCCTTCTGGTTTAGATTTACCTTTTGCCGCGTCTGACCGTATACGTTTTCCCTCTTCGCTCATTGGTCCTTTGGGTTTGCCTTTTGCAGATAGAGACATTTTTAATTTTGTTTCTTCACTATGAGTTTGTCCAGTTCTCCTTGCCGCTAGTGCCGCCTTCCATTCATCTGTTGGCTTAAACGGATTAGATGCTTTAGTTTCTCGAATTTTAATTTTTTGTGCTTCACTCATGGGCCTGCCTTTGTTATTAGCCTGGCGGCCAGACATTGTTGCACTATGCACCACTGAGAATTCCTTTTTAAGATTCTCGTAAACTCTTGCTGTAATCTTTGTTTCATACCGTTGAGTGCATTTACCGTTTCGTTTCATTCCATTTAATGCATAAATCATCTTTGCCTTTGCTTCACCAGTATGCATCTTAGTTAACAACCAGTGACATATAAAATGTTCTCTTGCTGTAAGATCTACAAGATTGTTTTTGTCATCTGTGCCGTTTAGGCTCTTAGGTATAATATGATGGCGTTCAGTATATCCATTAAGTTTACGTGTTCTAGCACGATCTGTAATAGCAGTATACCAAATAGTATATTTATTCATACTGTTATTTATCTCTAACTTTACTTTTACGTAAATATGTAGTCAATAAAAAAACGCCCCGAAGGGCGTTTTTGTATATCGTGTAGATAAGAATAGTTCTTAACTGAACGATAGGTTCGAAACGGCTATCTCTCCCACATAATCTCCGGCATTGCCGAATGAAGATGCAGTGTTTGTCAATTCGATGTAACCGTAACGTGTCATGAATGACACGACTGGTTCGAATGTGCTTGGATCCAACACAACGCCTGAAGACATCAAAGGAATGTATGGGCAGTAGAATGCTGGAGCGTCTGCTTCTGAAGAACCTTTGTAACCGACCAACACTGGTGTTGTATCAGCTGCATAAGAGTCAACGAACACACGCATGGCGCCGTTCAATGTACCAACAAACTTGGTGTTTGTAGGTGCTTCGAATGTGCCTTCTGTGGTACGTGCAAATGCGCTAGTTGTAGCAGATTGCAACACTGTCAAGGCAGCTGAAGAGACAACAGCATAGTTACCTGCGCCACGACGTGTGCGTTGGGCGATCAAGTTAGCAACACGGTTGATCAAAACAGCCAATGCGGCGTGTTCGTCACCAACGAATGTAGCAGTACCTGAAACAGTTGCTTGGTTGTATGTGAACTCAGTTGCTGCCAATGAACGCAGGCTCAAGAGAATCTCTTGGTCGATTTCAGCAGTAATTTCTTGAGCCAAAGCAGCCATAATTTCTGCTTCAACGTCAATACCGTGCATGGCTTGTGCATCTTGTGCAGATTCAAAAGTCCAACGTGCTTGCAACTTACGTGTGCGAGCTTCAACGGCTTGTTTCAAGATTTGCACAGAAATTTGCTTACCGCCTGTACCTTCCATGGTGGCTGTGTTGTTACCAGTATAGTTTGTGGCTGTACTTGTACCTTGTGGCACAGTTGAATATGCCTGAGCAATCGTGAATGGTGACAATGCTTCTTGACCAGCTGACACGCTTGTGGCGGCTGCTGATGTGTCAGTCAATGACTGTGCGTAACGAACACGCAAAGTGTGGATTTGACCAACTGGACCAGTCATTGGCTGAACGCCTACCAATTCGTTAGCAATAACGGTTGGCATAACACGACGGATAACTGGCAGAATCACACGGTTAAGTGTGGCGATGTTGCCAGATGCTGTGGAACCAGCACTTGCGTTTTCTTTCAAATACTTGCGTGTATTCTCAAGGATAACGCCCATGCTGTTGCGCTTTGAGCCGTTTAAACCTTCGAGCAATGCTTCTTTGGTCTCGCCCCAGCGGCTTTCTAATAGTTCTTGTGACATTTAAGTCTCCTTATTTAATTATAACCCTGCCAGGCGCTTTAAGTCGATCACATTACTGCGATCTTCCTGCTGACCACTTGGAACAGATTTATCCCCAGTTGCTACTGAAACGTTTTCTGTAATCACTTTTGAGGCTTTTACAGAGCGGTCTTCCAATACTGCTGGCAGATACTTTTCGAATGCGTTTTTCAAACGGGTTGTCTGTACGCTTTCAAGCAAATTACGCATAACATCTTGCTTCTCTTTATTAAGAGGTGCAAGCAACATTTCCATGGTGCTTTCGCGCTCATTGGATTCTTTGATTATACGTATTTCACGTTCTTTTGACTCCACAACGACTTTGGCTCGTTGTGCGAGTCGGATGGCTTCCGCCAATTGCTTGTCACGGCGTGACAATGCACTATACAACTTGCGAACTTCTGCTTTCTCATTTAGGTGAGTAGCACCAAATTCACTTGCGTATGCTTCAAAGATACGACGACCAAAATTGTTCTCGCGAGCAATTCGGATGTCTTCTTGCAATTGTGAAAGTTCTGTCTTTAGATGACGGCTAACAGCCTGACTCATTTTCTCTGCACTTTCTTTTACGAAACGTGTTTTGAGTGTTTCAAGTTTTGCACGAGCTTCACGGACCAAGCGGACTTTTGTTTCCACTACGTCACGTTTGTCTGCGGCAAACTCTTGAATTTCACGAGCCAATGCATGCACCATGAAGTTTTCTAGTTTTGCTAGTCCTTCTGTGTGCATCCGACGGTCTTTGCGCAATTCGCCAATTTCTTCTGCAAGTTTGGTCACCAAGAAGCCGTTAAACTTCTGTGCTGACTCTTTGATCTTGTGTTGGAAACGGACACGGTCTTCACTCAAGTTGCGCTTTTCAGCGGCTACCTGGGCAATTTCTGAGGCCAAACCTTCTGTTACCATTTTATCCAAAGCCTCTACCATCACTGTCTTGTCATGCTCATAGCGTTGTGCGAACTCTTCACGTAGTTCTGCACGAGCCTGTTCACGAGCCTCACTTAACTTGGCTTCCCAAGCTTCTGTGATCTCTGTACGAGTTTCCTCGGTGATCAGGTCGCTATCTAGCAATGGTTTGATTGCATCTAACATTAGTAGATTCTCCTTAGATCTTGAGTTCTCTGATGAGTTTTACAACTTCATTCTTGAGATACTTCTGCACTTTGTTGTTTTCGCCTGCTTCCTTGGCTACCTCTAACAGTCTATGTCCGTACTTCATGTTCATGAGACTTTCATATATTGCTTTAGGGTATGCATTGGGTGCGCTGGGTTGAGCAACTACATCTATAGTGACTATTTCGAAGTCACTTACATGTCCTGTTCTGTCGTCAACGTTGCCGCTGCCACGACTTGAAACTCCAAGTTTTATACCTGATGTTAACAGTGTCTTGATCAACTCGCCCATTGGGGTTGGTAAAATCTTTAACTTTCCACATCCGGTATCGCCTTCCATCCACATACCTTCAACGCTGTGACACACACGGTCTAGATTAATTTTCAAATCATCCGGATGATCCACTTCACCTAACACTGAGTTACCACTTTTGATTTGCTCATTAATTGTGTTTACTGCTTTGCTGATTTCATGCATGGGGTAGACGCGGTCATTTGCATTGCGCTTGTTGCCTTCAATACAGATGCCTTTTAAATAGAGATTTTTACCGTGACCATCCGGTCCAGATTCTTCTAGAACCTGGATGTTGGCCTGATTAAAGGTAAGTTGTTCTCTTAGTGTTTTCATGTATTAACTGCGAGCAACTGGGCTCTTTGTGTTAACACCTGTTGCTTGTGCCAAGTGTGGCTTGGTTGCTGGGCTTGGTTTTTGTGAACCTTGGGCTGGTGTATTACCAACTTTGCCGATCAAGTCTTTAGTCTGGTTGCTGTAAGCGCCCGGAGCATCATGCTTGCCACCGCCTTCGCCACCTGCGTGTACTGGCTTGACTGTGCTGCCAATTGGACCTTTTGCACCTGAATTTGCACTCACTGTGGACTTCTTGTTAACGCCACCTTCTTCAGATGTAACTGGCTTTGGAGCGGCTTTCAATGAAATTGCTTCCATCATGCCTGGCTGCATTTCGCCTGTGTCGTCCATTTCAATTGCGTCGCCGCCTTCTTCTGGACCAAAACCGTCGCCATCACCCATGTCGTCGCCGCCCATTAGGTCTTCAAATTCGGCCATCAACTGGTCCAATTTGTCTTCTAAGTTGAGGATGTCGTCTTTAGATGCTGGCTCTCCACCACCTTCGTCATGCATGTCTTCGATGTCATGAGTAAGATCATCGCCGGCTTCTTCAGCGCCGTCATCAAACTCAGCGTCTGATTCTTCGCCTTCCATGCTCATGTCTTGCTCTTCATCGGCTTCGATGTTGTCGATCAAGTCATCACTGGCGTCGCCGCCCATGGCATCTTCATCAAGTTCTTCTTCTTCGGACTCGTCAAGGTCCTCGTCGGCTTCTTCTTGCATCAAGTTTTCGTAAATCTCACGACTCTTGGCCACAACGATGTCATGGAAAAGTTCGCGAGCTTTTGCGTCTTCATCATTGATCACGTATTCGATCAATTGTTCAAATCTGTTCATAAGGAAACTCCTATAGGTTAAAGTGTAATGTTATTTACACACTAGGAGAAAAACTAGCGGTTTATGGGGCCAAAATGGCGATAAATTACATCGCCGGTGCTTCAGGAGCAGGTGCATACTGCTGACGCACTAGTTTGAGTTTTTCCTTGTATTCAACTGTGCGCACATCATTCATCCGGCGCAGTTTGTTTAACTGACGCAAGGTTAGATGCGTTTTACGCAGATCGCCCAGTTGTGTTTGGCTGTTGTCTTGTGCAAGGTCCTGATAGGCTTCAGGATCTTTGTGCCAAAATTCATGTAGTATCATATGAATATTTATGCTGCCGGGGCGCCTGCGCCACCCACGCCTCCGGGTACCACAGGACCTGCTGGTGCAGACCCAACTTCAGGTGTGCCCACACCTGCTGGCTCCATTTGAGCAATTTCTTCGCCAGTTTCAATGTCTGTTTGCATGGCGCCTGGACTGATACCCACAGCACGTAGATCGCTGCCGGCAACTTTAAGTTCAGGATCTTCACGTTCTTCACGCCACATGTCTTCGTTTTCTTTGATTTCGCCTTCGGTCAGGCCCAAGAATCGTTCGAGCAAGAAGCGTTTTGACATGTAGGGCAGTGGTTCCAACTGCATAAACGCCTGTATACGTGTGTTATCCAGTTCACTTTGACGGTAACTGGCAAAGTTTTGAGGTGCATTAAAGCCCAGGCTAAACAGGCCCGAGTCTATGTTAAACCCGCGCCACTTCAAGAACATCTTGAATTCGTCGTCTAGTTTCTGAGCAATCAAGGCCTGTAAACGTTCACAATACTGGTTGAATCTATACTCTTGTATCAAGGCTGTGCCAACTTTTCCGTCGCTCAAAGCACGGTCTGAGTCGTCAGGTCCAGTGGGCAAGTAACTTGATGGCACACGTAAACCACGTGCCATCTTGTTGTTGAAGTATTTTAAATCGTCAATTTCGCCTAGATTTGCACCGCCTTGCAGTACATCTACTGACGAGCCACGTCCGTCTTGTCCCTGGGGAAAGAAGTAATCTTCGTTGATTGACAGCGGATTATAACTGGAATCCATCATGTTTTGTCCACCACCTGTCATGGTAGGGATTCGGCGTTGATGCATTTCGTTTTTCACACGTTCCACAAACTGCATGGCCAGGTGACTGGGCATGTTGCCCACGTCAATTTTGAACACTCTGCGCTCAGGCGCACGGCTCACACGATAGATAAGAATAGCATCTTCTAAGAGTTCTTTCTGTTTGTAAACCTTGTAAATCTGTTCCAGTATACTGCGGCCAAACGGCCAAAACACATCCAGTCCTTCGTTCAGGCTGCAATGCACCACGTGCTTGGCATCAATTGTGGCTTCGTTCATAGCCTGCATGAATCTGCTGTTGCCCACGCCGCCCCCAGCACCGCCGTTGGGCATGGTGTAGTTTGAACTGCCTGATATGGTACCTGTCACAGGATTGGTCATGTAGTCTGTGGTGGTCTTGGCTGCCACAGTCATGTTTTGAAAGTTGGGGTTGATGTCACGAATAACGTATTGTTCCGGGCGCTTGCCTTCTGATTCGTTCACAATGATACGCATGATCTTGCTCATGTCAACCCAGTACATTTCAAATGTTTCTGGATCACGCACAAACACTTGATCCCCATACTTGATGGTGTTGCGGAACAGTTTAAAGATACGCTGGTCTAGTTTGTTCAGTTTGACCCACTGTTGCATCTGCTTCTTGATAATTTCAATCTCATGATCAGTGGGCTTGTCGTTGTATTTTACGTCAAACGGTGTGCCGTTGGTTTCACTCAGTTGTGTGGAGAACTCAGCAATGATGTCCAAACAGGCATTGACTTCAGAATCCATGTCCATGTTTTCATACTGGTTGTAGCGTTCCACACGATTGGGGTGGCCTGAGTATACTTCTGGTAGTCGGCTTGCATAGTTGCGAAACACAAAGTCTGCCTGAGCAGACGCTGATCCGTTGCCGTCATTCCGAGGATAGTTTGGTAAACCAAATTGATTTGAGCCTGATATAGGACTCATTGTTCCAGAGTTGTCTGCAACCTTGAAATACTTTCGCCACGACCCTTTAGTTTTTTCGTTTTCAGCCATTCTTTTGTTCCTGCATTAATTTACTTTCTTTGCGTTCTGCAAAATAACGTTTTAAAGTAGCCGATATTTTTGCTGATCGTACTGGATCGTACGGACGTCCTAAATTAGCCTGTCTAACTTTTTCTCGATGTTCAGCGGTCACTGTGCCTTTATAGTTTTTACATTGTTCAGGAGTGCGTTTCTTTCCACGATTGCCCTCACTAATTTTTCTTTTGGCTTCTTCAGAATGTTTCCACCCTACTGCACAAGCCCATTGATTTATTTTGATATTATCTAGAATGCCACCATCAAGTTTTCTCTTATATTTGGTAATGAGATTGCCTTCAAGTTGTTTTGCTTCTTCGTTTGATAATCCGTCTTTTATAATAACACGTCGTTCTTTTGGTGGCAATAATGTGCTGGTATGCGGTCTATCAATACGTTTACCCGAACCTTTTCCAATATAGTAAGGTTGCCCATCTTCATTGATATATTGATAAACATAAAAAATATTATCTGCCATAGTAGTTTATTTACCGTGATTATGTTTGCATACGCAACATCTTGCTGGAGATATCGTTGTTGTCTTTTTGTGCTCTCAACAGGTCATCTAGTTTGACTACCGACTGTGCTAACAATCCATTCATGGAATTGAATGCACCCATGATGTCGTTGTTTGATGTTACTGACGCTGGACCAGTAATTATTTCTGGTTTGCCGTTCTCTCCGGCAATGCCCAATTGGCCTGCAGGTATATCACCACCGTATTCAAATGCCGGAATCTCCACGTGGAAGTGTCCTTTGCCCACAGCATTGGCACTGGGGTTGCGGTACTCGTCTATGGCTAGACTGGCACCCATGCTTTTGAGCCAGTTGGTAATTTGTTTTCCGTCCTCTACGCTAGGTTCCCGGACCGTGGTAAAGTCAGCGGCCAGTCCTTGTGTGTGTTTGCTAGACGGTGCTTTTTCTTGATGGAACTTGTCATTGAATGCCGAGAAATAACCAAACCCAGGAACGCCGCCTTGTATGGCTTTGGCCATTTCAATCAGTTTGGGACTGATACCTGCACCGCCAATCTGTACATCGCCTGACTTGATATTCAAGCCCATCTTTGCTAAATCTGACTGTGATGTTGCTTGTAGTCCCTGACCACCGCCCATGCCCATCATGTTGGTGGCCTTGGGCATTTGTAGTCCGGAACCGCTACCCATGTTACCTTTTGTTGATGCTTGAAAGGCTGTAGACAGCGAACTCATGGATCCAAACATCGAACTAAACATTTTTCCTATATTTGAATTTTCATCCTTGGGATCATTATCTTCAACTTGATCGATTACATCTTTCATGAATCCACCATAGATATCAAAATATTGTTTCTGCAAATCACTAAACTTTTTCTGACGTACAGTGTCCACATCAAGTGTTTTTTCTTGTTTTTTTACATCCTTGTACATCTCATCAATGGCTTGGGAGAAGTTGTCACCTATGGCAGCACCTGCGCCAAGTCTGTTGTTTGGCACAATATCTCCTGCGGCTTTGGGCACAAAAATTTCAGGCCCTTCTTCACCCACCACATAAGGAGTGTCTTTACCAACTGGTCCGCCTGCGGCTCGGGCGCCAACAGCGTCCATGGCAGCACCACTGCCAAAATATCCCAGGCCGCCGCCTAGAAGCGCACCTAGTGCTGTAAGAATCGGTATTGCAAGTGCCCCAGTACCACCAGTAGCCAGCGTGAGCGCACTACCGGCTTGGAATCCCATTGTACCACCTTTAACAGCTCCATAGCCTGCTGCCGCTACTTGAGTGCCTGTAGCCACCGCGCTCTGACTGGGATTTAATTTTTTCAAGAACGCACCCAGTGCTTCGATGGCTTCCATTATTCTCTCAACAAATTTCATCAAAGAACTGGCAGCAGCCATGGATGCCTCTTGCATGCTCTTGGACATGCTCATCGCTCTATCTGCATTGTCCAACATACTACGTTCCAGGAGTTCATTGGCTTTTATCTGTGACTGAACAAAGTCAGACATCTTCTTGGTCAATCCATCTGCTCCGGACACTTGCCTCTTTTGATCTTCATCAATTTTTAGTCGGGCTTTTTCCAAGCCGTCACCCATGGTCATGGCTTTTAGTGCCAGGTCGCCAGCAAAACTACCATACAGGTTATCATATTGACCCAACATGGCAGATGATCGCATGGAATCTGCTGTTTCGCCATGTGCCCGGCCTATCATCTGCGCCGCCCCGGCCGATTTTATTAGACCTGCTGACAACTGGTCTGACGCTTCTAAACTTTTACCATTGCTGACTCTGTATTCTTGTATGGCTGCTTCTGTACCCAGCATGCCCACGCTTAGGTCAGCAAAACCTTGAGCAGCTTTTTTGTTTTGACTTCTCATCATGAGATAAGTGTCTTCAAGTTCCTTGGCCTCAGCGTGTTTGTTCTGCGATCTTAACTCTTCTAATTTGGCGGCAAAACGTTCCTGAGCGCGAATTTCTTCACGAGCATCCTCTTGCTCTTTGCGAGTCAGACCTGTCAATTTTGTCAGTGCATCTTGCTCAAGCATGTATCTCTTGGTGCTTTCAGCAAGTTCTTGAGTTGTTTTGTTTTGTGTCTGGCCAACTCTGCTTTGTAGTTTGATAAAGCCGGCCATGCTTGAGTTGATCTCTTGGGTGGTCATGCCCAGATTAAAGAATCCAACTCTGCTGGAGTCAAGTTCTGCACCCAGTTCTGCAAAGCGTTTTCTACCATCGCCAACTGATCCTGCAAACAAGGCAAAGTCTTTGGAGTTTTCGGCTACCAACTGAACAAAGCTATCCAGTTCGCCCATGCTCAGGCCCAGTTTCTTGGCATCTTCAAACAGGCCGGTCATGCCATCACTGGCAGCGCCCCCGGCCTTGTACATACCCTGGTAACCCTTGTGCAGTTTGTCCACCATCTCCAGAGTCATTTGATTGAACTTGATCATGGCTGTCACACCCAGAGTCAAGGCTGCAACAAAGGCTTTGACTATGATACCGCCAGGTATCATCAAGGCCAAGGCTGCACCTGCTGCCGTGGCTGCCGTGGCCAATTCACCCAGTGCGTCGTTCATGGCAGCGGCACCTTTTTTGCCTTCGGCCATGGACTTGGCGCCGGCCAGCAGTGCCGATCCTAGACTTGTGAGTGCATTGCTAGCCTGTGCCACACCTGCTGAGAAGTTGTTGATGCCATATTTGGCCTTCATATTGGCGTCTGTTTTGGCCTGCTCAGACTGAACGGTGGTCCGTCCGTAGAAAGCCATCTCTTCGGTGAGTTTGGCCAATGTTTGGGCTAGTTCTTGTGCTTGCTGATTTGCGTCCGCCATGATTTAGTGCCTATAAGTAGTTGTATATTTATAGGTGAAATATGACTCAAACTGCAAACCCGCTGAAACAATTTTTTAGACAACCCTCCATTTATTTGAGTTTGCCATCAGGCGGACGTCATTGGCCTGCCACAGCATTGACCATGCCTGAAAATCGAGAATTGCCAGTTTATCCCATGACTGCCATAGACGAAATTACCTATCGTACTCCTGATGCATTATTCAGCGGACAGGCAGTGATCAACGTGATTCACAGTTGTGTGCCCAATATCAAAAATGCCTGGGAAATACCCGGAATTGATTTGAATGCTGTGCTGATCGCCATAAGAATTGCCAGTTATGGCCATGAAATGGAAATTGGTACTATATGTCCTGCTTGCAAAACCGAGTCCGACTTTGGCGTAGATTTACGCATGGTACTGGACAGCATCAGAGAACCTGACTACTCAACTCCAATTCAGCATGGTGATTTGGAAATAACACTCATGCCTGTGACCTATCGCAATCAAAATTCCATAGGTGCCAAGCAATATGAACAACAACGTGCTGTGCAACAGATTCAAAACAACGATACCTTGAGTGACGAAGAAAAAATCAAACAACTCAACGAACTCATGCACACCATAACCGAACTTACAATCGAAACACTCAAGTTCAACATAGCCAGCATACGCACCCCAGATGCCTTGGTAACTGAAATTGATTTCATACGTGATTTCTTGGTCAACTGTGATCGTAAACTGTATCAAGAAATTCGAGATCGTGTGATCGAATTGCGCATGTCTGCTGATGTCAAATCCTTAGATATCACATGTCCAAATTGCAGTCATATTCACAAGCAAGAACTAACCCTGGATCAAGCGGCTTTTTTCGCCGTCGCCTCCTAAGCCTATCGACTGAAGAAATTTCTGCCATGATTGATCGCATGGAAGAGGAGGCAAACGATGTCAGAGCAAATTGTTTCAAAATGAGTTGGCACATGCGAGGCGGTAGCACATACGAAGATGTAATGAACATGAGTTATCAAGAGCGCACACTGATTGCAGAATTGATCAAAAGCAATCTTGAAACCACACAAAAATCAAAATTGAATTTCTTCTAATGGAACTGGAACAAGTCAAGCAAGATATAGAACACTGGATTGAGAACTTTGTGGAAGTTCCACATCCGGCCTTGGGGGGATTTCCACCTTGCCCATTTGCACGAAGTGCAAGACTCAAACGTACCTATGGTGTGTTCCTTGGAGTGGATCCCTTGTATGATCTAAAAAACCGAGCAAGATACGGTATGGACAAATACGAAGTTGTTATCTATGCGTATGATCCTACCGAATGGTCACGTGAGTTATTTGCCAACAGCATAGAACTTGCCAATCGAGAAACACTCATACCCAGAGACTTGATTGCCATGGAAGATCATCCTGCCGATCCAGAAATTGTAAACGGAGTCTCAATGAATCAAGGTACCTATGCACTTGCACTTATACAAGGCCTGGGTGATCTTAACGTTAAAGCCCGGCAGATGGCAGACAAAGGATTCTATCATGGGTGGCCAGAAGAATACTTACAAGGCTTGTTCCGTCATAGACAGGATCCCAGATGACCTATCAATTTGCCAGAATTGATTTGAGTCTAACTGACTACGAACCAACTGTGAACTGGGAATATTTACGTGACCCAGACGTTGCTAAGTTGAATCAAATCTACAGAGACTACTGCAAGTACAAACACTTTGCCAGTGTAATGCCCATCTTTGACAGTCGTTATACTGATCCTGCAACAGATGTCATAGGATACTATGACGGAGACAAACTGGTTGCGTTCAGTTTAATTCGACGCTACGATGACAAGAATGCTCTGTGCGATCAATTTGCATGGAACTACAACAATCCTCGATTGAGATTGGGAATTGAAACAATGAAAACAGAGTGTGCTATCTATCGGGAACGCGGTTTTAAGTACCTGTACCTTGAGCAAGCACACCTGTACAAATCCCAAATACAAGGATTTGAAATACTAGGACCACTGGAGTAACACATGGATTTATATACAATTTGGGCAGATAAAGAAGGCGACATATCAGACTTGGACTGGGTCACGGGAATGAAAAGTTTCTTTGATCATTTGATCAATGAAGGCAAGATGGAGTCGTACAGAATTACTAGATGCAAGATGGGATTTCGTAGCATTGCAGACATGCCCGAATTTATGATTTTAATGGAGTTCACAGGTATGGCTCAGATGGATGAAGCATTCAAACGAGTTGCACCGCTTGAAGGAGAACTCGAAACTAAGCATAAATCGTTTAATCAATTTGTCTCAGGTAATATTCAACACGCATTGTTTAGGGATTTTCCAGATACTAATCTATGACTTGAAAGACTTACTACGTAAGTCTGTTGTTCTCGCTATCGCTCAACAACTGATTGTTTTCTTTTAATTATTTGAATTAAGTATCATCCAGATTATGTGGTCATAATTCACCGTATGCACGGTGAAAATGAGAGCGCATCATCCGAGTGACAGCAGTCATCTATACTAATGAGATTTATACTTTTTAAAAGTACAACTTCTTGCGAAATTATCTTTTTTAAAAGCACAACGGAGGCGGTTGACCGGTACCCCCTACTCAAGATTCACATATCAACGGAACCCTAGTAACCCGATATAGATCCAAGTCCTATGAGCATGGGGTGTATCTTCTTCACAGAGCCCAAACCATTTGTTGCCTTAAGTTAGCAATTTGCCTTTGACGCCCAAGTCTAGACCGGGTATTCCACCGTTCTGCAATGGGGGTGAGCCAATACACTCACCACGTTGTCATGATCGCTGCCTGTTAAATTTTGTTTATGATGTGTGAGCCATGCACACGAACTTGAATATGGCCGTTGTAATAATCTTTTGACTCTAATACTCTTCTTGAAAATTGTTCTCTAGCCTCAATGTATGAGCATTCTGACTTGGAGTTACAATAGTAAAGTATTTCTCTGGTGAAGTTTTCGGTGCCTAGTTTGATTACGTCTGCGGTTAATTCTGGGCTTGACCCGTAGTACTCTCTCCAATCACTATCGATCTTGGAGCGTATCTTTTTCCGCTTCTTTGTGCCGTTTTTGAGTTTGACTGTTTTTGTGGTTGTCTTGCTAAATTTTGCTAATTTTTTGCCTATGTACTTGCGTCCAGTGAGATTATTTGTGATCAAGTAAACAAATCCAACACACTCTTCGGGCAACGTCTCAATTGGGGTATCTTGATATAGCCATGTCATATGTTGTGTGCGATTTATCCTTGCGTTATAGTTATGCCTTATGATCGAAATTGACGTAAAAAGTTGCCTCTTCTACCACTGTGTTTTTACTCACTGTGGTAGCGTATTGTATAAAATTGCTGATATCAGTTAGATTGATGCCGTTGCCAGTCCAGTTTGGGCGGCCACGACTGAGTTCTGTGTCAAGCCTGTCAAGAGTGATTAATGTAGTTTTGAATGGCACAATGTTTTGTTTGAATGCCTGTGTGCCTTGTCGGCTGGCGTGTTCAAGTGCGGCCTTGCTGACTCTGTAGGTTTCAAATCTAGGCTCAGGAGCAACAATGCTTTTGCTACCAGTTGAACCAATGTTAAAAATATGTCCTGTTTTGCCGGCTGCTTTCCAGGCATCGTACACAGCCATGTACACCTGTGCTTGCGCAAAGTTTGCCCAGTCTTCTTGTGGCGGCCCGTCAAATGCATTGTTGACGAACACATCAAAGTCCAAACTTATTTCAGCAATTTCTTTGACATGTTTTGTGATATCGTAGCCTTGTGCTCGGCTGATGCTGGTACCGTTGAATTTTTCTTTGAGATGTTGTCCTAGTCCTCGATTGCCGCCAGTGATAAAAAATGTGTTTGTCATCTTGGTTTGATCCCATACCTTGGTAAATTGTTTACCGCAAGTCATTGCGCATTCAAACATTCGTTCAGGAAATGTATTATACTTCCAACTGTCTGCAAGGTCTACCCAAAAAGAGTTGGCAAACACTTGCTCTAGTGATCGATGATGAATGTTCAAGTTATCAGCGCCGTGCCGATCAACAAACTCTTGCACTTGATTTTTACCATCGACAGCACTGAGATTGTTACTGCAAGGCAATACTGATTGATCACGAAATCTAGCATCAGTTAGATTGTGATTTAACATATTACAAGGTAACACAAGTCCACTGGCATTGATTGCTACCTTACTACCTGCCAAAGAATCGCAACATATTTCTGTATTGGCAAAATACTCTTGCATGTCTGAGTATTGTGATTTGAGATTGGGCAATATCTCAATGCTTCGATTCTTGTATTTGTCTAATGTGGTAGGAGTTAACACATATTCAACTTGTCCAGATTTTGTTTGAACAGGCCACTCATTAAATGTGTCCATGGTTTGATGATTTAAAAATCTACCAGTAGCACGTGATTTAAAATCTCGAAACCCAATTTTTTTGCTTAGTTCTTGTGCTTGTTCAACTTGATCTTGATTGTGTTCAAACACAATAAAGTTCCAAACAGCACGGCCACCAGCATTGATATATGCAGTGGCATTGGCAATGATTTTGTTGAAGTCTGTGTTTCTTCTGTAGAGCCAATTGGTAGTTTCAAGACCATCGATGTTGAAGTCAACTTGACCGTAGCCACCAATGATTTTGGCCATCTCTTGCCAGTATTCTGTATTGTGGGCACCGCCATTGGTATGAACATACAACCAGAGAGTGGGACACTTGCGTCTAAAGTCTCTCAAGATATCCAGGAACTCTGGATGCATTATGGGATCACCGTAACTGCCACAAAAGAACACTTGTCGAAGACGATTGCACAACTCACTATCAAAAGCAGAATCAATCACTGCTCTGGGCAAGTGCTCCAGAGTCAGGTATGGATTGACACCTGACCCGTTGTTGTTGCGAGGACATTGAGGACATGCGGCATTACAGTAAGTGGTCACTTCAATTTGATATTCATCAATTGAAAGATATGACCAAATGTTAGACAGCATATTTTGTCACCTGAAGATCATCGGGATTGTTAGTGCAGGTTTCCCGTTTGCACACTTGCGGACCGTCAAACAGTTTGAATGAGTTGTCATCAAGTTTTCCCATGAAATCATTTTCACATTCGGCACTGTAAACTGAAGTATCGGGTGCTATAAAAATTCTGTCAAGTCCAGCATGACATTTCCATCCCTTAAAATGATGTAAATTTAAATATCGTAAACTGGATGCAAATATCAAGTTGGTTGAGTTATCTATTGATGTTATCTTGATATTGTAATATTTGTTGTCTTTGAGATCTACAAACGGATCTATTTCTTGGTTGCTATAATTTATCAACTCTTGTGTGAGTTCTAAATCTCGGCGGTCTTTGTATTGTTTGTCAATTTTAAAAATTGGCCACGTACGACTTCCGGGTAAGTTATAGTTAATTTTGCTAATTGAGTATGGAATGTCATGTTTTTTACAAAAATCGACTATTTTTTTAATTTGTTCTGTTGCCCAGTATTCTTGCATGACATTTACAAATGCAGTTTTGTTATGTTCTTTTGCGTAGGTATTCAAAATTTTTATTTTGTTTAAAAAGTCATTGGACATGTGTTCAGAATGTGTGCTTACACTGATAAATGTAAGTTTATCAAACAGTCTCAGATAGTATGATATGGATGCGCTGCCATTGGTTGTAATTCCTATTTTGGCAATATTTTGACCGTAGTTGACAGATAACCATTCAATGAATGAAATAAAATCTTTGTTTATTGTTGCTTCGCCACCGCTGAAACTAATGCCGTAAGGTAGATTACGATGTTTAGTTTTTTCAAAAACTTGTTTCCAATGTTGACACATGGTATCAAAATCGGGCAACGGTGAATAATCATTATGTCTATTCTCAGGGCAATACATGCAATCATAATTGCATCGGATGTGTTGGATCCAACTTACTAAAAAGTAATGTTCTGTTGGAGTAATTTTAGTAAATTGATTCATCAAAGTCAAACAACAATATTATATATAGCATCAACTAACATAATGCTACCTCTCTTTGCCACTGTTGATCAAATGCTGTGCCCAAGGCAGTTTGCCCACATGCAGACAAGCACACAGGATCCTGTGTGGGAATAGTATCTACATCTGTAACAAAATCTAATTGTCTTGCGCCCAACCAACAGCAAGGTCCGAGACGGCCTTGTGCATCTATGTAAACACTTTGCTCTCGTAACGCATGACAACTGATACCAGTGGCCTGCTTTTCTATTGATTGCCATCCTGTGGGAAACTGTAGCGATTCAGTAAATCCACGTTTTGAAACTTTGGCTCGGAACCAAGAGAATCCTAAATCTCTGGCCAGTTGTTCACAAGCATCAACCTCGTGTTGATTGTGGCGATATACCAACATGTCCCAATGTGCAGAACCGCCTGCTTCCACAAACGATCGAGCATTGCTCATTAGTTTGTTCCAAACTACATTTTGACGGTATGTAGCATTGGTGGACTCTAGGCCATCAATTGAAAATACCACATAGTCCTGTGGCTGATTTAATATTTTTGCTAGTTCGTGCCACCAAAATGTAGTTTGCATACCACCATTGGTATTCATGCCTAGCACAATGTTGGGATTAATCTTTCTAAATTCTTGAAAGATATCTAAGGTATGCTTACCAGCGGCAGGATCACCATAATTGCCACACATGAACATTTTGTCTAGTTGTTGAATTTTTTCTTTGCCAAACACTCGTAGTATTTGATTCATAGCGAGATGATGCTGACGATCTTTTCTAAAGTTTTTGTCAGTTTCTCTAGCACACAACGCACATGCCGCTTGGCACACGTCTGTGGGTTCTAGGTGTAATACTTTTACATCACGCAAGTTCAACATCCGTGTTATAACTAGTGAAACCGTTCTCTTTGATTACCTTGAGAATGTTCTCCACACGTCCAGCCAGTTCATCTCTGTGTGAAACAAGCCAGATTGACTTGTGACGCTCTCTGCTCATCTTTTTCAACAAAGCCAGTGCGTTCTCTACACCTTGTGTGTCTAGCCCGTTGTCAATCAGTTCATCAATGAACAGCAAGTTGATTGGTGAGTACAAACTTTCCCAAACATCACGGAACGCCCAACTCATACTTAGTATCAATCTGTTACGTTCACCACGACTCAAATTATCAAAATCTAATTCACGACCCAGTTCTTCAATGCTCACAGTCAAATCGTTTTGAAACTTCACAGTGTGTGGCAAGCCAATACGATCCAAATAGTGTGTGAGACGGGCGTTTAGATAACTCAAGTTTTGATCAATGATCTTCTTGCGTACAAAACTGTCTTTTGATGTCAACAGTTTGAGCAAGAAGTCCTGGTGATCTTGCAAACGAGTAAGTTCGTTCAGTGTGTCATATGACACAACTTGCAAGGCCTGTCCTTGCATGTCTGCAATTTGTTCTTCGTAAGGATCTGCATCAGCAGATCGTGAGGTCAAATCTTTGCGTAGGGTTTCCACAGTATTACGATGATTCAATGCTTGCTCAAGCGAATCGTAAAACACCATGGGTGCTGTGCCTAATGTACCAATCTGGATAACGGTATCTTCATGCCCTTGGCGTTGTGTGTCATTGGCCAGGAGTTGTAGTGCTGTTTCTTGTACCAAGGCCTGCTTGGTCTGTTTCAACTCGTCCTGCTTGTCATCGTGCAAGTCCTGACCGCATGAGTGACACCGGTGAGCATCCAGGGCCTCAATTTCTGTTTTGAGTTTGTCTAGCAGTCGATTTAGTTTGGCATCATCAGAATCAATTTGACGAATGTAACGACTGGCATCGTCTAGGGCTTTTTTCTTCACATGAAATGCTTCTAGATCTCTGTGTGCCTGTACTTCAGCATCAATGTCAATGTGTTCAAGATCCGCAATGGCCTGTTGTAGTTTGCCCACATCTTCGTCACGTTTGGCTGTCCAAAGACGTTGGCGCTTGCGCAGACTTTCAATTTGTTCTTCAATGCGTTTGTTGGCTTCTTGCACAGCACGGATACGAAACTCTTCTGCCTGAATAGCATCTTTGGTCTGGCGATTGAGTTCTTTGATTGCATCAGCACGTTCACTCAACAAGGTAATACCCAGCAACTGCTCAATGATAGTTCGCTGATCATTGGCCTTCAAACTTAAGAAAGGTTCTGTATAAGTGTTCAAGGCCAGCACATGTCGGAACATGTCATGACTCATGTTCATCACACGCTCAATGGCATCTTGTGTTTCACGACTGTCGCCTTGTGCTTCGTCTTCAGCGGCCTTGTGTTCGTTGTTGATATAGAAACGTAGCACATTGGGTTTGCGTCCACGTTCAATTCTGTACTCTTGTGCATTGACTGCAAAGTCCAAACTGACCAACATGTTCTTGCCATTGGTCTTGTTTACCAGATTGTCTTTGCGGATGTTACTCAGTGCTTGTCCATACAAGGCATAACTTAGAGCATTGATGATTGTGGTCTTGCCTGTGCCGTTGCGTGAGCCGTCGCCGCCCAAGTCCAAATTCTCGCCCAGCACAAGCGTGAGATCACTACGGTCAAAGTCGATGCCTTGAGTGGCCGCACCCACACTCATGAAGTTTTTAACAGTTAAATTTTTAATTTGAATCATTGATGAACCAGTTTAACACCATTGCCGCAATTGGTCAAGCACAATGGATGGGCTTGAGAGAGAATCTCGCTCTCGATATCGGGTAATACATCTGCGTCAGCAGTCCGATGCACATTTAGATAACAGCAAGAACTTATTTTTCCGTTGGCGTTTAGATACACAGTTTTTTTTGTTAGATGTCTGCAATCAGACAATCTAATACTATCGCGTTTGGGATTTAAATGATATGTATTAGTAATATTGCTTCTGCTCCATGGTCGAAATTCTATTGGTTGTCCAGTTTGCCAGTGACGGGCACTTATAGTTTCCCGTACACTGGTTACAAATTTAAATTTTTTAAAACCCATCTGCTGACTTAATCTCATACAATCTTTTATTTGATGTTCGTTGTGTGCCCATGGAATAAACTGCCATGTGGCATAACCGCCAGCAGAAATAAACGCTTGTGCATTGGCAACGGTTTTGTCAAAGTCTGTGCCCTGACGATATATTTCATGCACTCCTTTGAGTCCATCTAAACAAAACCACACATCGTGATTCAAATCTTTTAGTAGAGTTCCTAAGTCAGTCCACCATTGAGTGGAACGTATGCCGCCATGTGTGTGAATTTGAATTTTGCCTGCGTACCTTATTGCTAGATCAATGTGCTCTAACACATTATTAGCAGCCATGGTATCTCCGTAGGTACCGCTAAATTGTATAGTTTCTAAGTTGGGAAGTTTTTTTAAAACTTCTTCGAATCTTTCTGTGGCCAGGTCTTCGACTACCAGATCAGGAGTAAGTTTGTACCCACCTTGATTACGACCGCACCCAGGACACCAAGCATTGCACTTGGTTGAGTTTTCTACTTGTAACCATGTGGTATCTGATAAGATCATAAAGTCTGATAAATCTTCAACAGTAATTTGTTGTCGTAGAATTCTGACTCAATATTGGTAATCTGATCTGTGACAATTTGATCCACTGATTCAAACTTGACTTCGCCCGGCGCCATGTCTGTGTCTACTGAACTGTTCTTGTTGGGTATCAAAGCCATCTCTCTCAGGCCATATTCTTTGATATACTTTTCTTTGATGAAGTTGGCTTCTTCGTATGAAATTTCAATGTCTAACTGCACTCGAACATGCATGCCGGTTGCTAATAATTTGGGTGCGTTGTCGATAATGCTGGCCAGGCCCAGCACACGATATCTTGGTTGATCGGGCCAGGCATGAAACTCTGGCTCTTTGCCCCATTCCAGAATCATCATGCCACGATCGTCGTCGCCGGCATCGGCATAGTTGTGCGGAAAGCAATTGCCAATGTAGGTGATGTTTTTTTTGGTCTGTCGTTTGTGAAAGTGTCCAGTAAACACATGTTCAAAGTTTCCGAAGTCTTCTCTGCGTACTTCACCGTGATCTGGCATCTCCACCATGGCATTCATTAGATATCCAGGCAATTCAAAGTGCCCAAACATGTACTTGCCCTTTAGTTTAGGAATACGCTTGTGATCATCGGCTACAAGCCAAGGAGCAATGACAACATCACCACGGCTAAACCAATCGTTACATATCTGTACATTAGGGAGATGCTTTGCCCATTCCACACTTTGTATGTCGCGCTTGTCTCGATAATACAAATCATGATTACCAGGAATGAAATACACGTTTTCAAAATTATCATTCATGTGCTCCAGTGCTTGTAGGCTGTAGTTCAGCGTGACAATGTTTAGGCTGGCACGGTTGTTGTGCCAGTCGCCCAGGAACATGCAGGTCTCACAGCCTTCAGCCCGGGCCTTGGCAGTGGCCCACTTGACAAAATTTAGGCAGTCCTCGTTGTGTTGAGTGCTGTTACTTTTCAAGCCAAAGTGAATGTCTGTGAAGACCGCGGCTTTACGAAATAGATTTGTCATCCTACTAGTATACTACTCATCCAGGCTACTTACAACCGGTCCGGACATGGCGGCCATTGAATGTTTGCCAGAGTTCTGTCTAGTCCATGAAGGATTGAGTCCGTTCATCTCCAAAATGTCGTCACGGATGTTTTGATTTTTCTTTTCAATGTTCAAGATACGAGTGAAACTATTAGTGATAGCGGCAGTATAATACGCAAAAGGGTTCTGCGATTTTGATTCGTCAAATTGCAATCCGATTTGACTGAGTTGTAGCAAGGCTTGCCCCCGCATTTCTTCGTTGTAGGTGTATCCACGCCAGTTACTCCTTGTAGCATATCTTTCGCATAATTTCATAAACATCAGGGCTAGTTTTTTGGTCATGTCTCCATGGTCCTTGGAAAACTCACCTGAGACCAAATCTCCCCGCCAGTGACTACGGCCCACAATGAATGGTCTCTTTTCATCGTCTATGCGATAGTGCTCAAACGGGGGAAAGTTCACACGCACGTGATTCATGTCCAACACAGGCACATCCACAATGTCTGCCAACGGATCATCCTCGGTGGCATCATCTAGATCTAGTATTTCTTCTAACTTGCGCTTTTTGGCTTCGGCTTTGGTTACTTTTTTAGGCGCCCGGGGTATGTGTTCCCAGCAAGTGATACGGAACACAATTTCTGTGTTGGGTATCTTTTTAGGGTCTACAATAGTACCTTCTCGCTTTAAACGATCTGCTCGGTTGCGCCTAGCTTCTGCTATAGTACGTTGGTTGATCTTGTCTATACTAGGCAAAATAATATCAAATTGATGATCCATTGCTCGGTCTTGATACCAGCAGTAGTTGTTTTTACTGAGGTGAATTTCTTTTAAAATATCTCTGTTGTTGAGATAATTGACACGAGGTGCCGCCTTGGGTAATAAAGTCATGAGTGACTGTGTCTCCTGTTATGTATTTATTGTAGCACATTTACAACACTTGTCAACCTGTTTGTTAAAATACGCCGTTTTAGAAATGGGTAAATAACATATAGGAATACTCAAATGGATCCATATTTAATAAATTCTGCTGGTGGAACTGCCCCGGAATCTGACGGCGGAACAACTACAGTGGTAGCAAACCCTCCTAAACCTCCTACGACCAACACAGTACCGAATACCACTACCAATACTAAAAAAACTGTGTATCAAACTGCCGCAAAAGACTCAGCAGTACGACCAGCAAGTGATCCCAGTCAATTCCCGGCCTACGACAACGAAGGCAACTTACAACCTGGTTTTAAAATCAATGAAGAAAACAATCAGCCATACTATGCTGGAGTAGGTCCGAGTACAAAGGATACTCCAGTACAACCAGCAAGTGATCCCAGTCAATTCCCGCAGTATGACGATGACGGCAATTTAATGCCTGGCTTTAAGATCAATCAAGAAAACGGTCAGCCATACTATGCTGGCGTTGGGCCAGCAACATCAAAAGCCGCAGTTGATACAAACAATGGTGGCGAAGGATTTGGTCTAGGCACATCTGATGGCAACGGTGGCTTTGTCAACGCACAAGGCGATCCGGTTGATTCAAACGGCATGCCCATTGCAGGAGTACCACCCACAACATATTCTAGTCCAGTTAATAATCCATACTATGGATTAACACCAACGCAATTACAAGATCTTGGCGGGGCAGATCCCACAGATCCGTACATTCGTGCCAGACTAGGCATACCACAACTGCCAGATTCCACACTCATTGCCACCAGCGGCTTTGGGTTCGGTAATCTAAACACAGGCTTGCCCAGTATAGATAATGCCCTGGGCACAATCAAAGGACTGTTTGGTGGACTGCTAGGCGGCGGTACCGGCGGCGGATCGGGTTTGAGTTCACTGTTTACCAACTTCTCTGCTACTGTGGGCGGTTTGTTTGGCGCAAAACCCACAGCGTCAACAACAGCCGCAACCACTGGCTCAGGAACAGCCGCTCTAGTGGCACCTGTGACTGGACCTCCTACGTCCAACACCGCAGTGGATACAAACAATGGTGGTGAAGGATTTGGACTTGGTACGCCTGACGGCAATGGTGGTTTTGTGAATGCTCAAGGCGATCCAGTTGATTCCGTCGGCATGCCCATTGCAGGAGTGCCACCCACAACCTATTCCGGAACCACACTCGATGCTGATCAAGCAGATGCTTTTTACAACGGCACAGGAACATTAACTGCCGACCAACGCACAGCACAGGATCAACAAACAGCCGCAGATGCCGCGGCACTGTACCCAGGTACAAACAATACCAATCTCAAGAATATTGATGCGGCAAACGGAGCCATTGCCAGGAACGAAGTTGGCATCTCTAACGCTGAACAAATCATTGCTGAAAACAATGCTGAACTAGCAGATGCTAATATTAGTGATGCACGTAGAGCAGAACTAGAAGCCAACAATGCCAGTCAAGAAAATTATATTCGATTGGCCAACGACAACACAGCAGAACAAGAACTAGTAATTGAAGCCAATGCTGATGGATATGCAGCCGGTGGCGGCAATCCTGACAGCGGACAAGGTCCAGGCCAGGTGGCAGCTCTAGTGGATCCTGGCCTACAGCCTGATTTTGTCACGGACGCTGAACAAATTGCCACACGAGACAGAATTGCAGTAGGCCAGGCACAAGATTTTAACACCAACGAGGATCCATTTGAAACCTCAAGATTAGAAGCAGAACAAAATTTAGCCAACCAACAACCTGCTGATACTAATTTAGATGTTGATCCACTGACCGACAATGAACTTGCAGTACAAGAAGCGTTTCAGCAAGATCAAAGAGATCAGTTGGCATCAGAAAATTTTGTTGAATTTCCTCCACCAGTCGATGTAAACAATAGTGGTGAAGGATTTGGCAATGTATTTCCCGATGGCTTTGGTGGATTTGTCAACGGAGATGGTCAACCCGTTGATGCCAATGGATCATTGATACCCACTGGTGATAATGTTACTGAATCAGCCGCACTAGTCGATGTAAACAATAGTGGTGAAGGATTTGGCAATGTATTTCCCGATGGCTTTGGTGGATTTGTCAACGGAGATGGTCAGCCTGTTGATGCCAATGGATCATTAATACCCACCGGTGATAATCTAACCCAATCGGCTGCACTGGTTGATCCAGGCACCGGCGGAGAAGGGTTTGATGTAAAGCCAGATCCAGAAGGTTCGGGCGGCTTTGTTGACAGTAGTGGCAATCCAGTTGATCAATTTGGCATGCCTATTGAGGCGGTACAACCCACAAGTTATCCACCAGACGCAGTTGATCCGTTGTCAACTGGTTATACCAGTGATGCTGAACAAATTGCGTCGCAAAATCTTTTTCAAGGTGCCAACGATGCTGTGTCTGAAGAAGCGGCACAATCTGCCGCAATAGTGCGACGAGCCAAACAACAGTCCACAATTCAAGCACGTTACAAACAACCAGGCAACACCGACTGGCGTGTGAGACTTAGTCTTGGCCCAAAAGCACAGTACTTGTACAATGCCAATGATCCAGGTATACTAGCACCTCTCAAGGCCGGCTCGGGTACAGATGGCGTGATATTTCCTTACACACCAAACATTACCACAACTTATTCAGCCAACTATGAACAGTATGATCTAGTGCATTCAAACTATCGTGGACTGTTCTACAAGAACTCAAGAGTGGGAGACATACAAATTCGTGGCACGTTCACAGCACAGAACACTACAGAAGCCAACTACTTGCTGGCAGTGATACATTTCTTTAGATCAGCAACCAAAATGTTCTACGGCCAAGACCCTGAACGTGGTACACCTCCTCCTATATGTTTGTTAAATGGATTTGGAGGCTATCAATTCTCTGATCATCCGGTGGTGATCAGTTCGTTTAATTACACCTTGCCCAACGACGTGGACTACATAAGAACAACCAATCCCAACAACTTTGGTCTGAATTTGAACAATCGCTACAACCCATCTGGGGCCAGTTTACCAGCCGGTGGATCACTATCTGGGTTGACTAGATTGGCCAATGCCTTGTTGACAAAAGGTGCACAGGCGCCACCCCCGTCCCCTAACTCAGTAGCAGGCAGTGTTCAAAATCTTGTGCCATCCAGTTATGTACCAACCAAAATGGAAATTGATATCACACTAATACCTGCACAAACTCGTGCTCAAATCAGCAAACAGTTCAGCCTAGCAGGCTTTGCCAACGGTGACCTACTCAAAGGAGGGTTCTGGTAATGGCACAATACGACGCAACCAGTCCTTACTATCAAACTGGCTACAGTCAGTTCTTTCTTGAAACCATGGTCAATAGACCCATACCCAAGGAAAATGACGACCTGACATTTACTATCAACACCACCTATCAGTATAGACCAGACCTGCTGGCATTTGACTTGTATGGCAACGCTGGTCTATGGTGGGTGTTCTATCAACGCAACCCCAACACCTTGCAAGCACCACCCATGGACTTTGCTGTTGGTACATTGATCTACTTGCCAAAAATTACCACGCTGAAAACAGCCTTGGGATTCTAACCTATGGCTACCGTGGCAGAACTACAGGCTAGATTATCTAACTTAGAACGTTTGATAGACGCTAACCTTGACAAGGTGGCGGCACTAGCACGAGAACAAGACAGCATACAAGAACAACGACGAAGGTTGTTTGCTGGCGGAGATAGAGAAGGTGCGGCAGTTTTACGAGCCCAGGAAGATGCAATTAATACCCAAATTGCATCTTTGCAAACTCAATATCAAGACGAAGCGGCCGTACTACGCCGGCAAATTGAAGGAGCTGAAGCGCAACAAGCAAACGCATCTCCAACGCAACCGCCACCGCCTGCTACTGCCAGTCAATCTGCCAGCGAAGATGGTCCTCAAGGTCCTACTAAACCAGCGGCTGCCCAAGTCAAAGCAGGCGGTCGCATAGTTGCTCCACCCGCTACCACCACTCCAACCAATGCTGATGTTCCAGTCACATCTGACACTGGTGGTACCACCGGCACTGATGCACCAACAAGAACCACGGAACAAACACAGGCCACAGGTCCATACACACAAGGCATCAACGTCAGAGCCGAAGATGGCACACTATCTAATCTTAGAAAAAATCCTGAAACAGGTGAGTTGTATGATCCCGGTGGCATACCTGGTGGCGTTGATTTGACCACAGAACCAGGCACACCCACTAGAGATGATGCCGCAAACAACAGTACTAATACCAAGCAAACCAATCTAAATGCGGCCCAGGCCGATCCCATACAGGTTACGCCACAGCCTAATATTCTAGATCGCTACAACAATTATGCTTGGTCAGCATCGGTATATTTGATGAACAAGGCTCAGTATTCAAAATTGATGAACAGCAAAGATAAAAAAATTGATGGATACAACTTGCTGTTTCAATCGGGCGGTGCAGGAGTCAGTGACGGTGTCATTAGACCTCCATTCCCCACAGGCAGCAGTGGCGGCGATGCTGATGCACAAGAAGGCGGGTTTTATGGAACTGCCGCACCTGCATACCCATCAGCCAATCGTAGTCCATTCTTCACAAACGATTTTTTTATTGACTCAGTTACATTAGAAACTCAGTGCATGGGCAAAGGCACAGGTGCCGCACATCTTGCCAGTACTCTCAAATTCACAGTTGTGGAACCTCAAGGCATCACACTGTTGGATCGCTTGTACGAAGCGGTGGCCAACTTTGAACCTAAAGAAAGCACTGGCAAGATAAACTACACTGCCGCAACATATCTCATGGTCCTGCGTTTTTACGGCTACGACGAAAGTGGCAATATTGTATACCCTATCAAAGGCGGCCTAGATTCTCCTGTGAACACTAGCGACCCTGCGGCTGTGGTAGAAAAATTTATACCTTTCATAATTGCCAAGGTCAACTGGACCATTGGCACAAAAACAGTCGCATATGAATTTGAAGCCGCTCCTATTGGGCAAAACATTGGCGGCGGCTCCAGTCGCGGAACCATACCATATGATGTGCAACTGGTGGATAGCACTGTGGGAGGATTGCTGGGAGGAAATGCCAAGTACTCAACAGGCACAGCACCCAATGCTGATCCAGGCAAATCTACCAGTTTTAATATTCCCTTTGATACCGGGTCAGGAAGCGGTTGGGATAATCAAGCACAAACAGACCAAGATCGATTGAGAGCGGCTCAGGCCGCACCCGGCAGCGGTTCCTCATACAAACCTCCGCCTACTGCTACTGCGGCACCCAGTCCCAAGAAAACAATCACCGAGGGCTTGATGGCTGCCATGAATGACTTTCAAAAAGAACAAGTTGAATCTGGAAACTATTTGATAGCCGATGAATACTCAATTGAATTTGTTGGCATACCAGGCCTGGCCAGCGCCGCTGACATCAGTGCCGCCAAAATACAACTTCCCAATGTCAAAAAAGATCATAGACGAACACCAAATGCAAAGCCACCAACTACAGATACAAAAGCATTAAATCAAAACACCATTTCAGTTGATTATGAAAATCGTAATTTCAGTATCACAGCCGGTCAACAAATCTTGCAAGTGATTGAACTGGTTATTAGAAATTCAAGTTATATTGGCAAACAAAAACTAGTGGTAGTAGACGCTGACGGTGAACAAACACTCAATCAACAAACAACTAGAAATGTCACCTGGTTTACCATCAGCATGAGTTGTGAACGCAAGGACTTTGACAGCAATCGAAATGACTATGCTTACAAAATTAAATATACTGTGAGCCCGTTTCTAGTAAAAAATCTCAACAGTCAATACTTTCCCGCTACCAAATTTTCCGGCATACACAAAAGTTATCCTTTCTGGTTCACTGGACAAAATACCGCGGTCAAAGATTATCAAGAAACACTCAACACAATGTTTACAGCCACGTTGAGTGGCAACGGCCCTGGCACAAGCATGAGAAATCAACAGGGCAAAAGATTTACCAGTAGTATGGCAGACCTAGTGAAGTATGTTTATAGTCCAAGAAGCGGAGAAAGTAGTTTTGGTGCCGAAGGCAAAGAACTTGAACCCAATGCCAATGCCGCTGATCTATTGTACAGTCCCAGTGACCTTGCTGCCGCCAAGGTACGAATTATTGGAGATCCTGCTTGGATCATGCAAGGCAGTCAATTCAGACCGGTCACTGCCAGCACAGTATACCCTGCGGCCAGAACAGGATTTGAAGCAGACGGATCCATAAGTTTTGACAGTCAAGACATCATGTTTGAAATGTTATGGCAACGTCCAGAAGATTATGATCTCAGTACTGGCCTGGCAGATCCTTATGCAAAACGAACTGGCCCTGACAAAAAGCCTCTGCAGAGTCGTGTGTACATTGCCACCAAGGTTACAAGTGAATTCAAGGGCGGCAGTTTTGAACAAGCACTGGAAGGAACGTTGTATATGTTTCCAATACCGTCTGGCAAGAACTCTGCCAATCCTGCGGCAGCGGCATCCACAGCCAATGCCAGCCCAGATACCAAGCGTGCCGGCACCGGTGGTCGTAACAATGCAAATACCAACTTTGGTGCTTTTGATTCAGGAACCGGGGGAAATAGTTGGGACAAACAAGCGTCATTACGCACCGGCAACTTTGGCGCTTTTGATTCGGGAACCGGGGGAAATAGTTGGGATAAACAGGCGGCAGTCGCAAGTACGCAAGGTAAACTGCCCCCGTTTGATTCAAACGGAGCAAGTGGTTGGGATAATAATAATGGTTCTCAACAAAGTGTTAACAACGGCAGTCGGGTATTGCCAGCAGGGGCACCAAGACCGCCCACAGACGGTACCGGCGGAACTATTGCGTCAACTGAGACAACCAATAGTGGACCACCTAAACTAACTGGTGTAATAGCAAGGGCTAATGCGGCCGCTGCCGCCCGTGGCAATCAAGGACGCGGTAGTCAATCACCAGTCGGACCGACTAGCACCACTAATCCCGCTATAAATCCAATAAACAAAACTGATGATTAAAGGACACACATGGTAGATAATGTACAGCGTAGCAAAGGCCGTCCTGGTAACTATAAACTAGACCGCGGAGGTGTACCTTCGGAGTTTGGTCCATTTACTGGTGTGGTCATGAGCGCCGTAGACCCGACTCGTAGCGGCCGACTACAGGTGTACATTGAAGCATTTGCAGACGGCGGGGAAGACGGCATGAAAAACGATGCCAAGTGGACCACAGTGAGTTATATGCCGCCTTTTTATGGCAACACGCCAACAACTGCCACCAATGGTCAAACCCAGGACAATGGTGGTTACCCTGGCACCCCCAACAGTTATGGCATGTGGTTTACTCCGCCAGATGTGGGAGTCACTGTAATTTGCATTTTTGTAAATGGTGACCGCAGCCAAGGTTATTACATTGGCGTTGCTCCTGAACAAGGCACAGGGCGCATGGTTCCGGCCATTGGCTCAGTGGCTAAATCACAAGCAGAAGTACAGAATCAAAATCAAGAATCATATTTTGCCAATGCTTCACGTTTGCCTGTGGCAGAAATCAACATCAACAACGATGAACTGTTTAACAATCCAAGATTTTTTGACGGCATAAAACCTGTGCAAAGTGTTGTGGCTCAAGCATTGCTTCAACAAGGTCTTATAACCGACAACGAACGCGGCACAATCAACTCCAGCAGTCAACGAGAGACCCCCAGTGCTGTGTTTGGAATCAGTACCCCTGGCACAGCCATTTATCAGGGCGGCATGAAACCCAACGATATCAATGCCAAACTCAATGCCGGCGAAATCAAACCAGGTGATGCCAAAGTCATTGGACGTGTGGGCGGCCATAGCTTTGTGATGGATGATGGTGATACCGAAGGCAACAATGCCCTGCTGAGATTACGCACCTCAAAAGGCCATCAAATCACCATGAGTGATACTGGAAACTTTTTCTATATTGTTCATGCCAATGGACAAACTTGGATTGAATTTGGAGTAGAAGGCACAGTGGATGTGTATGCCACAAACTCAGTAAACATTCGTACCAAGGGTGATATAAACCTGCATGCTGATCGTGACATCAACATGTTTGCTGGTCGTTATTTAAAAATGAAAAGCATGGAAGATATGCAGTTAGAAACAAATACATTCTTGAGTGTGCAGGCACAAGATGATATTACTTTGTATAGCAAAGGCACCATTGGAGTCAAAGCAGATGGCACACTTACATTAAACAGCACATCAGGGTCTTGGGGTGCAGGATCTGCGCTGGCTTTACAAGCAGGTGGTATTGATCTCAACGGTCCTGCCGCCGGCACGGTCTCTAATCCACAACCATTGACCACAACCTTGTTGGATGATACTGAATGGGATACCAGCAAGGGTTGGATAGTCAAACCTGAAGGACTTGAGAGCACCGTGAGCCGTGCGCCTACGCACGAACCTTATCCTTATCATAACAAAGGTGTGGATGTTGAAATTGCATTTGAAGAGGGTAAACCCTCACCGCCACCAGGCGCAGTACCAGTACCTCCTGGTATAGAAATACAGGCGCAATAACATGGCTGAATTTACATTTGATCTCAATCAACTCAATAGTTCTGCAACCGCTCTTGGTGCAGGTATCAATACCAACCTTTTTTCTCGCACTGCCGATTCAGACTTGACATATACAGGTAACGATTATATAATTTGGGATAGAACCAATGCTGAACGTCTGCGTCGAGGGTTACCCAGCCTCACAAGCCTTGGATACCCAAGACCACCTGAAGACACTTCTGGAACACAGGCACCGGCATCCTCAAATCTAACTCAAACAACTGCTCAAGGTACATCGTCCACGTTCTCGCTCAAAGGACCCCCGGGGCTCACTCGAGAACAGGCATTTGCAATCTTCAAAAAACAAGCAGACACCGGAAGTCTAACAGGATTCAAACCAGGCGAAAGTTTATCTGCGGCTTCACAAGCAGCCGACGGCCTTGCAAGTGCCCAATCCGCCCTGCAACAAGCACAAGGCAGCCTGGCTGGTGCACTTGGCAGTGTGGGAAGCACTGTACCATTAGGATCTATTAGTACCTCTCTTGGTGGTGCAGGCGGAGCACTCGGAGGATCACTAGCAGGCATTGCCGCAGGATTAACTGCCGCAGTAGGTCCCGCGGTCTCGGCCATATCCGGTGCATTATCAAAGATACCCGGTGCCGCAGGAGCAGGCAACCCTTTGGTAAGTGCGGCAGTGATACAAGGATCCACAGCGGTTTCCTCTATTCAAACTATAAACAAAACCATAACTGGCTTTCCTGTAACTAACCCTATCAACACTGCTGACTTCACAAAAGTGGCCAGCAGTATCACTGGTGCCGGTGCTGTGAGTGGCATTGGTCCCATGAGCATACCAGAAGTAAATGGTGTGTTGGCACAGGCAAAGAATCTAGTGGGACAGGCCGCTGATGCTGTCAGCAACAGTAAGGGACTTGGATCATTTGGATTTGACCTAAAACAGCTAGAGACCGCAGGCTATGTCAAACCTGGCGTGGCAGCCTTGGCAGCCAAGGGTGCTAGTTTATTTGCCAATGTGGTCAAGAGTCCGGCAGCCTGGACCGGGAAAGATGGCATCAAAGGTGTGGGTGATTTGTTAGGCAATGCCGGCAAACAAAGTCAAATACAGCAAGACCTTATGACCAAAGGTGTGGCAGGACTGGGTGCAGTAGGGGTGCCTGTGCAAAACTTATCCAGTCAGGGCATTGCCGGCATGGCACTGAATGCCGCCAAAAGTCTACCCAACGCAGAAGCATTTGCAAAAGGTTTACCTATTCCAGGCGATGCCACAGGCTCAATACAAGCAGCCTTTTCAAGTTCTGTGCGCGACAGTGCGTTCGCAGTAAACTTGGTTAACACCAAGATACCCACAGCATTCAAACAACAAGATATTCCTGTGCCCAAGATAGACACAGTGAATCGAGCCACACTGGATGCTGCCAGCACCAGAGTAGTAGGTGATCCAAAAATCCCTGTGCCTAGTTACACAGCCAAGGCCAGTACAGGCACAGCACAAGAATACATAGATCGAGCCACAGCATATTTCAACAATTACCTCAATCCCACTGGACAAAAGTTGGCCGCGCTGGATTCAAAATTTGCAGCCTTGGAGAATCAACAGACCATCACACAGGCGCAGTATGATGCGCTCAACTCTGAACGTGATGCCATCCGAAACTACTACAACATCAATGGTCTTCCTTTAGTTACAGCAATAGTTGACTCGTTCGCTACTCTGCCCGCCAGTGAACAGGCCACAATAAAAAGTACAGAATTCTCAGTTGATGCCATTGCCGCAAAAGTTCAAGCCACATTGGCATTATCAACTCAACAAAAACAAAGATTGTATGCATTGAGTCTCAAGATTGAAGGGCGCGGCGCCAACGAATAAGCACCCATAAATACCACATGGCACAAACATTCATTGGATTCAACACACAAAAACAATACAAAAAGTTCACTCTCACGGACTTTGAGTTGATCAAACGCGACCTGCTAAACGCATTTAATATACGTCAAGGGCAACTGCCCGGTCGCCCCGCGTACGGAACTACCTTGTGGGACTTCTTGTTTGAGAATCAATTGGAAGACTTGCAAACCAACATAGTGACAGAGATTCAACGAGTGGCCGGCGGCGATCCAAGAATCTACATCAGTGACACACAGGTATATCCACAAGAGAATGGCATACTACTTGAAATTCAACTGGCAGTGGTGCCTAGCACAGAAGCACAAAGGCTGAGTATTTTCTTTAATTTAGAACAACGTTCAGCATCATACGTATAAACTGAGCGGTTTTTAACTTCCATAAATAAAAGAAGAGGCTCAGTACAATGGCAAAAACAACTAGACAAACAGCGATATTTGGCGTAGAAGATTGGAAACAAATCTATCAAACCTATCGCGAAGCCGATTTTCAAAGTTATGATTTTGAAACTCTGCGCAAAAGTTTTGTTGATTACCTGCGTTTGTACTACCCAGAAACATTCAATGACTACATTGAATCGTCAGAATACATTGCTCTATTAGACGTTATTGCGTTCATGGGACAGGCACTGGCCTTCCGTACAGATCTAAACACTAGAGAAAACTACATGGACACGGCAGAACGTCGTGATTCAGTGGTACGCCTGGCCAACTTGGTCAGTTACACTGCCAAACGCAACGTTGCCGCACAAGGGCTACTCAAAGTATTTTCAGTTACCACAACAGAAAACGTTGTGGACTACCAAGGCGTAAATTTAGCAAATTTCACAATCAACTGGGCTGACCAAACCAATCCAGACTGGCAAGAACAATTCACCACAGTTATCAATGCCAGTTTGGTTGATACACAAAAAGTCGGACGACCTGGCAACAAACAAACTATATTAGGTGTAGTTACCAGCGAGTATGGTATCAATCTAGTGCCGGGATATTTGCCAGTGGTACCGTATACTGCCACAGTAGACGGTGTGAACATGCCATTTGAAGCCATGACATCCACATCAGTAGGCGAAACTTACGTGTACGAGCCGCCGCCACAGGCCAATCAACCATTCAACATCTTGTTCCGTAACGACAGCCTGGGATTTCAATCAGCCAACACTGGTTACTTCTTTATGTTCAAACAAGGCGTGTTACAGAACCAAGACTTTAACTTGGCTGAAAAAGTCAGCAACCGTACTGTAAACATCAACATTGAAGGCGTCAACAATGAAGATCGTTGGTTGTTCCAGTTAGACAACGTGGGCAACATCAATCGCGAATGGGCATATACTGAAAACATTTACTCTGCTGGTGCCGAGCAAGTGGGCACCACCCTTCGTCCTATCTATACTGTTACATCAAGAACCAACGACCAAATTACCATGGTGTTTGGCGATGGTGTGTTCTCAGAAATTCCAGTAGGCACATTCCGTGCTTATGTTCGTGCATCAAACGGTTTACAATACATCATTAATCCTGCAGAAATGCAGGCCGTACAAATTCCAATCAGTTATATCAGTCGTGCTGGCAATCTTGAAACACTGACATTCACTTGTGGCATTACTCAACCTGTTTCAAACAGTCAAGCACGTGAAACTATTGATGCTATCAAACAACGTGCTCCTGCCCGCTATTACACACAAGACCGTATGGTCAACGGAGAAGATTACAACCTCTTTCCATACACACAATACAACTCAATTGTCAAAAGCAAGGCCCTAAATCGTGCATCAATTGGCACAAGTCGTTACCTTGACTTGGTTGACAACACAGGCAAGTATTCCAGCACCAACAGTTTTGGCAGCGACGGCGGCTTGTGGGAACAAAACATTCTTCCCACTATCTTGTTCTCCTGGACCAATCGCAATGAGATTGCTGATTTCACTACCAATCAAGTTCAGCCGGCCATTGGTGCAAACACCATGCGCCAGTTTTATTATGAAAACTTCCCAAGAGTCACAGACACTTCATTGCCCACATATGGCGGCACAACCTGGGTCACTGACGCAAGTTGGACACAAAGTACTACACTGGCTAACGAAACTACTGGATACTTTAAAAATGCAGTTTATTCAACTGCCTGGCCCACGGGCTCACCTATTCCGGTAGGCACAACCACAACCACAGCATTCAAATATGTGGCTGTGGGAAGCTTGATTAAGTTTGTACCGCCCACTGGTTACTATTTTGATAAAAACAACAAGTTACAACAGGGTACACCAACTTCAACAGATCAGACATTGGAAATTTGGGCCAGCCCAATCAGTATTGAAGGGTCGGGCTACAACAACGGCCTTGGCAACTTGCCTTCTGGTGCAGGCCCTGTGGCACTCAATAATTTTGTGCCCACAGGCGCACTGGTTGACACTATTATTCCGTTATTTGTCACTGACTTACCGGTGAGTATAGAACAAAGTATTGCCGAACAAATTTTGTTGAATCGAAATTTTGGCTTGGGGTATGACAACAACGGCGACATTACTGGCACACCTAATACTTGGTATCTAATTACCAGCACCAACCTAGCACAGGATTCGACCTGGAGTCAGGCGTATGCCGGCAACACATCAGGCACTAATCAGGATGCATCCTGGTTGATACAATTTGTTGTACAAAATCAAAACTATACAGTGACCTTTCGTGGACTTGCATACTCATTTGGATCAGTGTTACAAACACGATTCTTCTACTATGATGGTGGACAAATTTATGACAGCCGCACAGGCACAGTGATCAAAGACTTTATCAATGTGCTGGCAGTGAATACTCAGCCAGATTCCACAGATCACTTGTCTGGTGATATCTACATGACCATTATTGGACAGCCTGTAGAGAGCGACGGCTATGTTGATGACTTCCAGGTCCTGGTAGGATATCGAGACAGTGACAATGATGGTGTGCCTGATAATCCAGACTTCTTTAGTGAGATTGTTGCACCAACTGTAAACTCCACACAAAAATATATCTATCTCCAAAAGACTGTGGACTTTGATAACCTGCAACGCTACCTGTTGGTAGAGCCAGGTGTGGTGACCAGTGACTATGGCACCCTTGACGAGATTGAATTGCAAAAAAGTGCTTGGACTCCGGGCCAAGTATTTTATGCCTACGAGCAAGAGGCTTTCTATCAGTTGTCAGTGAATTACATAGGAACAAGAACCTTGGTTGACGTCACTGATGAATGGATTGCCAGAACTGGTCGTCAAGCATTGTATTTCCAATATCGTCACAACGCACCTTTGACTTCACGTATTGACCCAGGCACAACCAACATCATTGACTTGTATGTTGTTACATTGAGTTATTATACTGCTTATCAAAACTGGATTCGTGATACAACAGGTACTGTAGTAGAACCTGATGTGCCCACTATTGATGAGTTGTCAACTGAATACCAAGGCCTACAAAATTACAAAATGTTGAGTGACAATATTATTTTAAATTCAGTGATATTCAAACCCTTGTTTGGCCAAAAAGCCGCACAAGAATTACGTGCCACAATCAAAGTGATTCGGGCACAAGGATCAACTGCTAGTACCAGTGAAATCAAAAGCAGTGTAGTTACTGCAATGAACACATACTTTTCAATTGACAAGTGGAACTTTGGGGACACCTTCTACTTCTCAGAACTTGCCGCATACCTACACAGAGAACTTGGAACAATTGTTAGTTCAGTGGTTTTGGTACCACTCAACAGCCAAAAGTACTTTGGCGATCTATACGAGATTCGTTCAGCACCAAATGAAATATTTGTAAATGGTGCCACAATCAACAACATTGAAGTTATTGAAGCATTGACCAGTACTAACTTACGTACCGCACCTGGTAGCGGAGTAATTTAATGGCCAACACACGTAGCGTAGATTTTCTTCCTGAAATTTTTCAGACCGATGCCAACAAACAATTTTTGGCCGCCACTCTTGATCAACTGATCCAAGAGCCTAACTTTAGAAAAACACAAGGTTTTATTGGTCGTACAGTTGGCCCAGGTGTAAACCCCAACGACAAGTATGTGGTTGAACCCACAAAAACACGGGCAGACTATCAACTTGAGCCAGGCGTGGTCAGTCTGGTGCCTGATACTGATACTATCAAAAATGCCATTACCTATCCTGGATTGAATGATGCAGTAAGTTTCCAAGGCGGCAACGGTGGCCGCCCAGACAGATTATATTCAAGTGAATATTATACCTGGGATCCGTTTGTTGATTTTGATGCATTTATAAATTTCAGCCAATACTATTGGATTCCTGGCGGTCTAGCCGCAGTTGATGTGGCATCTGCTGGTATTTCCACCACAGACAATTTTGTAGTAACCACCAACAACAGTGCTTACAATTTTTCAGGCGTCAATGGCAACAATCCTGTGATTGAATTGGTGCGTGGCGGCAGTTACACGTTCCAAGTATCAGATGAATTTTGGATACAGTCAGCACCAGGTATATCAGGTACAATACCTGCCACTCCAAACATTAGCAGTAGAGATGTTTACGGAGTGGCCAACAACGGTGAAACATCAGGTACTGTGATTTTTAATGCTCCACTAAAGGATGCACAAAGTTTTTATTACAATCTAACCAGTATTGGCACCATTGATTTGGTAACTGAATTGGCTTACAATGATATTAACGGACAACCATTGATTGATTTTGTTGTTGCAACAGGCGGCATCGATGGTGTAACCAATTTAAACAATCGCACGTTGATTTTTATTGACAACCCTGCACTCACACAAAAATATCAAATTACCTATGTCACTGTTGACAGTGTGGTTTACCTACAACTGGCAGAAATTGCAACAATCAACAGCCTGGAAAAATGGATCACCAGTTACGGCACAGTTTACAGTAATACTCAATGGTACAAAGATCCGGCTGGCGTTATTCGCAGTATTCCATTGTTGAGTGCGGTACAAGATACATTGTACTATCAGTCTGGAACCAATTCAGAAATTTTTGGTCGTATTCTTTTGGTTGAGCCGGGCAACAGTAGCACGCTCGATGTTGACAGTATCATTGGTCAAGAAACATACACCAGTCCCAATGGAGTAGCGTTTACCAATGGTCTCAAAGTACGATTCACTGGAGATGTTGTGCCTGCTAGTTATGGATCAGGCACAAGCACTTTCCAATGTACTGCTACAGAAGCCGGCACAAACTATATCACTTATTACAATGCAACCTACTTGTATGTTGGGCAAGGAGTTGTGTTTTTAGCCACAACCCTTGGAGGTCTCGAACCAGGCACAACTTACTATGTGAGATCCATTGCGGTCAACGGACTGAAATTTACTGTGAGTGCAGTACCCAATGGTCCAGCAGTGACACTACAAACTGGCACAGGTACTATGAATGCAATTGCGGTTAGCAATCATGAATATTATGTAAGTGGAGTAGGTACTGCAATTGAATTGTTGCCTGTTGAAAATTTTGCAGTGTACGAAAGTTATGCAACTGATTATACTGACAGTACCATTGCTGTGGAGCCAGCAGATATAGATTATCTAACCATCAGTCGCGCCAGCAAGGATCTAAATGCCTGGACAAGAAGCAATCGTTGGTTTCATATCGATGTGATCAATGCCACAGCCACATATAATAACACAGCCGCAGACATTGACAACAATTTCCGTGCCAAGAGACCAATCATACAATTTCGTCCAGGCATACGACTATGGAACATGGGAACCCGTGGTAAAGCACCGGTGGATATCATTGACTTTACTGAAACTGATGCGTTTTCAAATGTGGAGGGATCTACTGGTTACACAACTGACGGTTATACCCTGGTAGAAGGCTCACGAGTTATTTTTGCCGCAGACGAAGATTTAAATGTACGTGATAAAATTTATGTAGTAAGTTTTGCAACGCCTGACACTGTGCCTCCGTTGATTACACAACCAATTATTGTGTTGACCGAAGCCACTGATGGTGCAGTTCAACTAGATGAGTCCACTGTGTGTATAGATGGTGACACCATTGCCGGACTAACATTCTGGTTTGATGGAACTGCCTGGATTGAAGCACAACAAAAAATCAGTGTACAACAGGCACCGTTATACAACGTATACGATATAGATGGTGTGAGTTTTGGCGATCGAGTCAAGTATCAATCCAGTGACTTTGTGGGCTCAAAATTGTTCAGTTATGCTGTGGGCGACACAACCATACTTGATACCGTTTTGCAATTTCCTTTACAATACCTTAACATCAACAACGTTGGTGATATTCTGTTTGACAACAACCTGTACGTTGACACATTCACTTATACAATTGACAATGTCAGCACAGCAACTCCTATCAGTTCGGGCGCCGCAAGAGAGTATGAAGATCGCGTAACTTATTACAAGTTAATTGGTTGGCAAACTGCGGTAGTTGAACAACAAATCTATCAACAGTTTAAATTTACTTACACAGGACAGAGTCTCAAACTTGATATTGCAGTGACATCACAAACTGTAATTGCAGTTCCTGTGATAAAAATCTATGTTGGCAGTGTGTTTATTGATCCCAGCACGTATACCTATACTGTTGGCACAAACAGTACAGTTATTACACTGACTAACACCTACTTGCCTACAGATATTATTGAAGTATTGGCATTGAGCGATCAAACCAGCACAGTAGGTTTTTATCAGGTGCCAGATAATTTACAAAGTAATCCTCTCAATGCAAACAGCCCTGCATTTACATTAGGTACTATTCGTACTCATTACGAAACCATTTGTGAAAACTTATTGGACTTGACCGGACCAATCAACGGATCAAACAACAGTCGTGACCTTGGCAATATTGTTCCGTACGGCCTTGAAATTCTACAACAAAGCGCACCGTTGACCCTGGCTGGCTACTTCATGCGTAGTCCCAGTTACAATATATTTGCATCTTTGCAATATAATAGCCGTGAGTATACTAAATTCAAAGCGCAAATGCTGGATGCAGTGTTGACTCAAAACAACATTGCTTTTAAAACCACTGCCACAATTCTCGATCAAGCCATACAAGATATCACCCTGGGCAAATTAGAAACTCAACCTTTCTACTGGAGTGACATGATCCCACAAGGCGTCACAAGTTATAGCAATACCTACACTGTGGGTCTAACCACTAGAGCCACATTTGATACTGTACAAGTGTACAACTACACATCAGCCAACTACCTTGGACTTTGTGTATATCTAAATGATGAGATATTGACCAGAGATCTAGAATATGTTGTGGCCACCGACGGCCCAAGACTAACAATATCAGCGACTCTCGCAGTTGGCGACACAGTCACAATCAATGAATACAGTGCCACCTATGGAAATTTTGTACCCAATACTCCTAGTAAAATGGGCCTGTATCCAAAATATGAACCAGAGATAACAACACTGGTAACTTCGAATGGCACAGGCGAATTTATTATCGGACACGACGGCAGTGAAACTCCGGTGTTTGGAGACATACGAGACCAAGTGTTGCTAGAATTTGAAACAAGAATCTACAACAATATCAAACAAGATGGCAACCCTGTACCTCTCACAATAGAAAATGTATTGCCCGGACAGTTCCGTGACACAGGATATACCTTTGAAGAAATTAACAATATCTTTGCCGAGGACTTGTTGAGTTACTGCGGATGGAACAAACTAAATTACAAAGAACAAACATTTAGTGCCACCAATGAGTTTACCTGGAACTATAGTGGCACTACCAACCGCCTCAACAACGAAAATTTACTAGGCGCATGGCGCGGTATCTATCGCTACTTCTATGATACTCAACAGCCCGAGTACACACCCTGGGAAATGTTGGGCTTAGAAATTGAACCCACCTGGTGGCAAGATCGTTATGGTCCAGCGCCGTATACCGCAGACAACTTGGTGTTGTGGGACGACTTGGAAGCCGGCCTTGTGGCAGATCCTGTTGTGCCTTATTACAAGCCTAATTACGCAAGACCGGGGTTGACATCGGTCATACCCACAGGCGGTGAAGGCGAGTTGCTGAGCCCACAAAACAGTGTTGTGGGCGGCGTGCCATTGAATCAAAATGTCAGCGCCAGATATCAAAAGAGTTGGGCCATTGGCGACGGTGGCCCAGTTGAAGCGTCATGGTGGAATTCCAGTTCATATCCTTTCTCGGTAATGCATGTGTTGGCAGTTACTCGTCCGGCCGAGTTCTTTGCGTTGTTTGCCGATCGTGATTTGTACAAGTTCGATACTGACTACAATCAATATCTCTATAATCAACGGTATAGATTGGATGCCAATGGTATTGAAGTGTATGGCAACGACGTCAGCAAAGCCAGTTACATTAACTGGATTGTAGATTACAATAGACAAACAGGTATCAACTCAACCGATCTTTTGACTGCGGATCTTGCGGCATTGGATGTTAGATTATGCTATAGAATGGCCAGTTACTCAGACAAACAATATGTCAAATTGGTTACTGAGAAGTCTAGTCCCAACAGTACCAACACAACGCTGACGATTCCAGACGAAAGTTACAACATCTTGTTGTACAAAAATCAGCCGTTTGATCAGATACGATACAGCAGTGTGGCTGTGCAAAAAGTTGACGGTGGCGGATACGCTGTATTTGGTTATGGCACAACACAACCGTATTTTGAAATACTACAAAGCCAAGCAGTGGGCAAACTGCAAGAATACAGCGCCGGCGGTATCACTGTGCTTGTACCAACTTTTTATTCAGACAATGTGACACAGGTTCCGTATGGATTTGTGTTTGTGAATGAAACCGCAGTGAGTGATTTCTTGCTGAGTTACGGCAAACTGTTGGAAACCCAAGGACTAACATTTACCGACAGAGCCAATGGTTACACACTAGACTGGCCAAGAATGGTCACGGAATTCTTGTACTGGAGCCAACAAGGCTGGGGCACAAATGCCATTATCAATTTGAATCCATTGGCTGGAGGGCTGACTGTTACTCGACCAGGTGCAGTGGTCGACAGCATTGTGACCGAAACTAGCGAAAACTTATTACTGGATCAAAATTCAAACGAAATACCCACACGTTCATTAAATGTTGTTCGCCTGGGAAATACATTCACTATTCAGCCACTGACCACACAAAGCATCAGTTATATCAATTTGAGATTTACCAACTACGAACACATGATGGTACTGAACAACAAGAGCGTGTTTGGAGATTTGATTTATAATCCAGTCACTGGAGCAAGACAAAGTAGATTGACACTGGTGGCAGTGACCACCAGCGACTGGAACGGAAGTGTAGATACTCCTGGATTTATTTTAAATCAAGACAATGTTCAAGAGTGGACAGGATTAAGAACTTATAGCAAGGGCGAAATTGTCAAGTATAAAAACGTATACTGGTCGGCCCTGACCATTGTGCAACCCAGTGTAAAGTTTGACTTCAATACTTGGACACAAAGCGACTACACACAAATTGAACTTGGATTGTTACCCAACCTGGCCAACAAAGCCGACCAACTGGCCAACAGTTACAACATCAATGCTGCCAACATTGAAACAGACAATGATTTGTTATCTTATGGCTTGATTGGATTCAAACCACGTCAGTACCTGGCTGCGTTGAATCTTGACGATGTGAGTCAGGTCAATGTTTATAGACAATTCCTAGGCACCAAAGGTACTAGACTGGCCACAGACTTGTTCAAGTCTGCCAACCTAGGTAAAGAAGCCGCTGACTACACAATCTATGAAAACTGGGCAGTACAACGTGCGACATATGGTGCCAATGCCAATCGTAGTTTTGTTGAATTGCGTTTGAACCGTGCGTTGTTGAGTGCAAATCCTAGCCTGGTACAAGTGGTTGTGCCACAACAAGCAAGTGCCGCAGACCAACAAATATACTTGACCGATGTGTGGCGTAGTAGTTACAAACTGACCAGTACAGACATTCTTCCAACCACTACTGAATTGCCCACAGATATCGGGTTACCCACAGCAGGTTATGTGAGTCTTGACGATACTGATATCACAGTGTTCGACATAACAAACACAGAAAGTCTGGCAGCAAATATTGATTCAATTCAGGTAGGTACCAGTATCTGGGTTGCCAAGATCAACGATTACGATTGGAACATTTATCGTGCGCAAGCAGTACCAGGACAAATTCAACACGTTTGTGACAACCTGAACGGTACAAGTCGTGTGATTTTTAATGATCAACACGGCCTGACAACCGGTGATAAACTGATCATCAAATTCTTTGACAGTGAAATCAATGGAGTATATCAGGTACTCAGTGTTCCCAATCTGGACACAGTAAACATTGCATTTGCATTTACCAGCAATCGTGCAGTGGCCAATGGCACAGGAATTGGATTCACATTGCAGACCATGCGAGTGGCTCAGGCCAGTGATGTTGACAGTTTGCCTTATGCTCTAAATATCTTGCCAGGCGCCAAAGTTTGGGTCGACGACAACGGTGACGGCTTGTGGGAAGTGTTGCAAAAGAATGATGTGTTCTCAAGCATTGTTGCACTAAATCCAGTACTGCTAGATGCTGGAGAACAATACGGTGCCAGCGTGGCACAGGCCAGAAACAAATTGGCCGCATTTGTGGGTAGTCCAAACTATGGATTTTACACAGGTACTTCAAAAGGCGCAATATATGTATACGTCAAGAGTTACAGCGATCAGTACACACCTGTAAGTCCGTTAGGCACAGGCGATGCAATACTCACACTAGATGCAACAGGTGTGCGTGGATACGGTAATGCCATAGACTTTGGCAATCAATCCTGGGCAGTGGCCGGTGCTAGTGCTAGTTTGGGATCTGGCAGCCAAGCCAACAACGGCTATGCTTGTGTGATCTATCGCGACCCGACACTGGGAGTTCCGGGATCTATTCCTTTTGGGCAATGGCAATTGCTCACACAACCTGCGGCATACGGTACATTATTAACTGGTGCAGGAGAATTTGGTTACAGTGTGGCCATGAGTCTAGACGAGCGTTGGATGTACATTGGCGCACCAGGACTAAACAGCGTACATGCATATGGCTATGTTGATTGGCAGAATCAAGTTATCAAAACGATCGCCGACGGAGTGACCACAGCATACACTATCAATGATACCATACAAATCAACAACGACTACCAACTCAAAGTTACCTTGAATGGACAAATACAAACAGTCGGAACTGACTACACAATCAGTGGCAGTTTCGGCACAGTTACTTTTGCATCTGCACCAGGAAATACTATAGCAGGCAGTTTTGTACCAGGTGCCACATACACAATTTTAACTTTGGGTACCACCGACTTCACAGCAATTGGCGCAAGTTCAAACACTGTGGGGGTTGAATTCGTCGCTACCGGGGCAGGTTCAGGCACAGGCACAGCTGTTGCCCAATTATTGATTGAATTTGCACGTTATAACAGTTTTCAAATTCCCTACTCGGCTGCAACGTACAATCTTGCTGGAACATCATCATCTTTGCCCGGACTGTTCACAGCCACAAACATATACTCATTCAGTATTGAAGTTAATGGAGCGTTGTTGCGACCCAATATTGATTACACATTTGCAGGCACAACAGTGACATTTACCGGATCATATATCAGTAGTGATATCATAATCGTAAGAGCCAACGGTTACTTTGAATATACAAATACTCTTACTGTGGCTGGACTTGGTGCTTCTGATCGCTTTGGTCACAGCATTTCATGTACTACAGATGGTCGCCAGGTCCTGGTGGGAACTCCTTATATCACAATTGATGGCAACGTGGAAGCCGGACAAGTTTATGTGTTTGACCGTAATGTACAAAGATTCATTTGCAATAGCAATTCTTCCAGCACCAATTTCACAGTACTAGGATCTGCACCAACTGCGCCTGTGAGCGTGATTGTCAACAATGAATTCTACATCAATCAAACTGACAGCGTGATTGATGCACCTAACTCTTTCACAGTAAGTGGAAACACAATTACTATCTTGGGTGACCTCAAGGTAGGCGATGTAGTTGAAATTGAGACCAATCAATTTAATTTATTACAAACAGTTTCGCAAAATACCGTGGCTAACTTTTCAAACTTTGGGCAAGCAGTAGAAATTTGCGACAACAATTGCAGTCTATATGTGGGAGAACCACAAAGCAGCCAACAGATTTTTAAAGGTGGTGTGGTTGAACGTTTTGTAAACCAAAGCCGAGTTTATGGCACAATCACTGCCACAGTGGCCAATCCCACATTCACTGTTGGCAACACCATTAGAGTCAACAACATGGATGTGGTACTGACTGGTACCACTGTGGCAAGCCTGGCCAACGCAATCAATTCTACAGTTCCAAACGTGTTGGCCACAGTCAGTACCGCTGGATACCTAACAATCAATGTTAAAAATTCTGCGGCAGCCGCACCGTTCAACAAGGTACAAGTAGCACCTGGTAGTGTGGGCACGGCATTTACAACTTTGGGCTTTGATACATTTGCTTGGACACAGTTGATTACCAGTCCATATCCTGTGGAGTATGCGGCATTTGGTAGTGCCATCAGTGTCAACGACAATGCTATCAACTTGGTTGTTGGCGCACCACGAGGTACGCTGTACCTTGAAACTATATTTGATGATGGCACAACTTATTTTGATGCTGGCAGTACCATATTCTTCTCTGTGATTGTACAAAGTGGTGCAATTTATACTTTTGATTATTTGCCAAGCAGTACACTGACTGTTACTAACCCAGGCAAATTTGTATTTGGACAACAAATCAACAACAGTCAAGTCCAATCATATGACACATTTGGCGCCGCAGTAAATTACACTTCGGGTGTGCTCATGGCTGGCGCACCCAAGAACGACAGCGGAGATAGCACCGCCAATTTTGGTGCTGTGTTTGTTTTTGAAAACCCAACTGGTTCTCCAGCATGGTCAGTGGCAGAGATTGAACAGCCCACTGTTGATATTCGACTGTTGAACAGTGTGTTCTTTTACGATAGAATCACCAGCGCCAGAACACAGTTCTTGGACTTCATCAACCCACTGCAAGGCAAGATATTGGGCGCGGCACGTGCCAATATCGATTATGTCGGTGCAGTGGATCCTGCCGCTTACAACACAGGCCCGTCCAACCTCAAAGGCACAACATGGTTTGCAGATCACGTGGGAGAAATTTGGTGGGACATCAGTACAGTAAGATTTATTGATCCCAATCAAGACAGTGTTGTGTATGCTTCTCGACGTTGGGCACAATTGTTCCCAGGCAGCGAAGTTGATGTGTATCAGTGGATACAAAGCACAACGCCTCCTTCCGCCTACACCGGTGAAGGAACTCCGTTGAACACAGCATCTTATACTGTGAATACCAATCTGTCACAAGACGGAACCTTTGCTACCTATTACTATTTCTGGGTGAGAGGTATCACGGTAACTGCAACACAACTGGGCAAAACTTTACCAGCCAGCACAGTTGCATCTTACATTGCTGATCCCAGAGCTAGTGGTATTGCTTATCTAGCACCAATCAATGCCAGCACCGTTGCTCTGTACAACAGTGCTGACTATATTGAAGCCAGCGATACTATTATCAACATTGAGTACGATCGAGAATACACAAATGACAATGTACACGTTGAGTATGAACTGATTCCACAAGATCGTGCCGATGGCTTCTTGAGTGACAGCCTGTATCGTAAACTTCAAGACAGTTTGTGCGGGGTAGATACATTTGGTAACAAAGTTCCTGATCCTAATTTGAACCCAGCAGAACGTTATGGTGTACAATTCCGTCCACGACAAAGTATGTTTGTGAATCGTTTTGCGGCATTGAAAAACTATTTAAAACGTGCAAACACAGTATTGGCACAATATCCAATCAGTGAAAGTAGATCATTCAATCTACTCAACAGTAGCGCACCTATCCCTCCACAAACTGAAATAGTAGACAGCGTCTCTGTGACCAATTGGAACCTACAGGTGGCCAATTTAGAAATACTAGGATTCCAAACACCGTTCTGGTCCAACACCAGCGGGTCAATACCATTGGGTTACAAATATCTTGTGACCACAGACAGTAGCAACAATGGACTGTGGACGGTCTACACCGTTGAACTAAGCGACACGCAGGCCAACACAAGAGTTTTAAAATTGACTCAAGTGCAAGGATACAACACACCTGACTATTGGAGTTATATCAACTGGTACCGTCCAGGATATAATGCCAGTACCAAAGTTGTGGCCGAAGTAGCCACATACTCCGCATTGACTACATTAATATTACCGGTTGGTAGTAGTGTTAAAGTCACTGCCAATGCACAAGGCAAGTTTGAAATTTATTTGCTAACCGATCTTGGGTTTGAACGAGTTGCACTGCAAGATGGCACCATTGAATTCTCTGCAGAACTATATGACTATGCCCTGGGACGTTTTGGCTTTGATGTTGAAGTATTTGATGCACAATATTTTGACCAAGAGCCTGTGATTGAAACAAGAAAAATTATTCAAGCCATCAACGAAGAATTGTTGATTGATGATCTTGCAATACAACGCAACAAGGCCTTGGTCTTGATGTTTAACTTTGTGTTGAGCGAATTCTCTGCACCTGAATGGCTGGTCAAGACCAGTTTGATTGATGTAGATCACAGAATTCGCCAATTGATCCCATATCAGAATTACATCATTGACAATCAAGAATTTGTGAGTGACTATATTCAAGAAGTCAAACCATATCATGTCAGTATCCGTGAATTTAATTTGAAGTACACCGGCGCCGATGAGTTCTTTGGCGATTTAACTGACTTTGATTTGCCGGCCTATTACAACACAACGTTGGAAATAGCCAAATTTACAAGCCCAATCTTGTTGCCGTACAATCACGGCAATGCATTTAATTCACCAACCAATACACAAAGTGATTTGCCTGCAACCAGTACGCTGTGGTCAACTTGGCCATACAATCAATGGTACAGCAATTATTTGTTGATATTAGACAGTGTGGAAATCATTGATGGCGGGTCAGGATACACAGAACCACCTGTGGTTATTATCACAGGCGACGCAACCGAACCAGCAGAAGCCACAGCGGTGATCAGCAGTCTGGGGCGGGTAGTTGCTGTGAATGTTACCAATGCAGGATCAGGATACGGTCAAACCCCTACAATCACATTTGACGGTGGCAATGGCACTGAGGCCAGAGCGTATGCCATAATGACCAATGATCTTGTGCGCAGTTTCCGCACGGTGATCAAATATGATCGTTTCCAATATTTTAGTGATGTGTTGACCTGGAGTCCAAATGGTACTTATTTGTCTGGCATGCTGGTACGGTATGATGATCGTGTGTGGTCGGCCACACCCACAGATTCTACCGCAGTGGTTGGTCCAGAATTTAATCTTGAAGACTGGACTGTGGTTCCAGCAAGAACACTAACTGGCGTAGACCGTACCATGGGCTATTATGTGCCCGGCGTTAATCAGCCAGGACTAGAATTGCCTTTGTTAATCGATGGGGTTGACTATCCTGGTGTACAAGTTTACGGCGACTACTTCTTGCGCGATCCACTGAGCATAGATGCCACATACTCTAGTGAATTTACAGATACCACACTGGGAGAACTGCCCACAGATATCAATGTTGATGGCGGCCAGTTCATTGGCTTGTATGAAGGACACTCTCCTGAAGAATTGATCAATGGCGCAGAATTTGACACTCTTGATTTCCGTGTTTATACTCGTCCAGGCGCAGACTGGAACAGAGACGGCCACGGATTCCAATGGAGCATAATTCGCTACACATACGACCCTGCCATTGAAACAGCGTACAGTTGGGCAGGCACAGTAGAACATCCTGTACAGGTCCTGATCAGCAATATCACCACTGGCTTAGACCTTGCACTTGACATTGATTATACTGTTGACTGGATCAACCAAACAGTTTCTTTACTGACCTTGACATCTGGAGATCAGTTCCAGATCAATGTGTTTGAATTGGGGGGTGGCAGTCAGTTGTACCGTGCCAATTACATCGGCGGCGATATTGGTGAGACAGTGGTAGTTCCAGTTAACACAGCAGAAATTGTCAGCATTGCGGTATTTGTAAATGGTGAAAATGTTGACAGCGTGACCTGGCAACCGTATGTTGACAGCGCAAATTGGAATATACTAGATAGTTACGGCAAACTTGATATTGTGAATAATAGTGGCATCTACTATCGCGCCTTGCAAAATGTGCCAGTTGGTATAAACATCACCAACGTGCTGTATTGGTTTGCATTTGTTCCTACACTAGAAAGTCTAGTAGACTTTGGTACCGACTATGGTGCTACAGATGGCATTGCCATGGTGATATTTGGAACCAACACTGTAGATGCAGGATATTTTGTAATAGGCAAGTCCTATACAATTACCACGGTTGGAACAACCAACTGGACTGCTATTGGTGCCGCATCAGGTACCGTGGGTGTGAGTTTTGTAGCCACAGGCGCTGGATCAGGAACAGGGCAAGCATCCACTGCATACTCATGGAGTACCCCACAGGTTCAATATCAAGTGGCCGATGCCAACATGGTATCAAACAAGATCATAGTATTAACCAACAGTGTGCAAGGTTCAAATTCAGCCAATGCTGTAATCACTCGTAACGGATTGAGATTGCGGCCGCCGGCAGGAATTGAATGGATTGGCGACGACTCTAGTGTGAGTTTTGGGTTACCACAACGCGGCAACTACAGTCAATCAGCAATCAATGCCAATAGTGATGTTAATGTTTGGATAGATAATATTTTACAGGTTCAAAACGTTGGGTCCACTCAGGGCAACTATGCTGTGACTGCTTGGACCGGCAACAACACACCAGGTCGTCAGGTTGTGTTCTTTACCCCTCCACCCAGCGGCGCAAGAATTTTGATTGCTGTGAACACTCAGGCAGACTATGCGATTGTTGGAAACCAAGCGCAAATCAGCGCCACAGTAAACTTGAATGACGTGTTTGCAGTGACTACCTGGAATGATACGTCGCAACAATGGCCGTTGACTCTGGTGTTTCAAGGCCCGGTTACAGAAGGCCTAACGCTTACTGAAGGTTATGACACCACAGTTTATGATGCCGCCTCAGTGAGCGATACCCCAGGATCATATGATTATTCTGTAGGGACCACTATATCTGTTAATAATTTCTATCTAGAAAGAAGCCTAAATGAAGCCAGCAGATTGTGGGCCACACTAAATGGTAATAGACTGTTTGAAGGTATTGATTATACTGTGGAAGGTGATTATTTAATATACTCTGGTGGCGTAATTGGCACAACTGATATTATGGTCATTGAAGAATATACCAATAGTGTGGTGCCAGATGCTATGGCATTCCGCATATTCCAAGACATGCGTGGAGTACAAGCAACTTACAGAATTACTGAAGCAACTACCACAACCCTAGCACAAGATTTATCAAGCACTGCTAGTATTGCTTATGTCACAAACGCTGGTCAATTGAGCGAACCTGATCTTGACCCTGTGCGTAAGACAGGAATTTTTGGTGTGGTCACAATTGATGGCGAGCGTGTGATGTATCGTGCAAGGGACATAGTGGCAAATGTCATTTCAGGACTCATGCGTGGAACCGCTGGCACTGCCGCCGCAGATCACAGTGCTGGTACTGACATATATGACACAGGTCGCGGCAACTTGTTGCCCTCACAATTCCAAGACTACATTGTGAGCGATACTAGTACAGGAGATGACAGCACCACAACATTCTATGCACCCAGTATATTATTTGAGGACTTTCTGGATTCTAGCAGTGAAACTCCGGCAATTGAAGTTTATGTTGGTGGGCAACGTCAGTATGCCTACAGCGATACCACCGCTGAAAGTCGCTATCGTTATTTTGTAACAGACTATGATCCATTGGCTGTGGAATTCATTGTAGACACCAACGTCTTCCCACCACTACTACCGCCTGCCGCAGGCGTAGAAGTAACAATTTTAGTGCGCCAGGGCGTTACTTGGTACGCACCCGGTGACGGCACTGCCAGCGATGGAATTGCGCTACAAGACACCCAAACACAAGCCGCAAGGTTCTTGCGTGGGTTATAAACAAGGTAAATAAAAGACCATGTCAAACACACAGCAAAATCAACAAGTTGAGCAGAAAAATGAGCAAAAGCCCGGCAAACCCAACGAAACCGGCACCGTCAACGTGCAAGGATACTTTAGAGTGTTTGATCCAACGACGCAAAAGACTTATGTGGAGGGGCGAGCATGATTGAGTCAGGACTAGCCAAAATATCAGGGCATGTCAAGATCTATGACCCTGCAAGCGGTGAAATATTCTATAATGATCACAACGCTATTCACTACGAAAACATTTCAGTAGCAATGGCTCAGAGTCTAGCAGACCGTAACGTAGGCTATATCTATCAAATGGCATTTGGCAATGGCGGCAGTTCAGTAGACCCCACAGGAGTTATTACATATTTGCCCCCAAACACCACAGGACAGAATGCTGACTTATACAACCAAACATATCAAAAGGTAGTTGACGATAATTCAGCCGCTGACACAGACCCTGAAAACAACAAAATGACCGTACTACACACAGCAGGAAATCTTTACACTGATATCTTAGTGACCTGTTTGTTGGATTACGGTGAGCCTGCAGAGCAACAAGCATTTGACAACTCAACCAACTACAATGGTGAGTTCGTGTTTGATGAACTAGGGCTTAAAACTTGGAATGGCGCCACTGACAACCTGCGCCTGATTACCCACGTGATTTTTCACCCGGTACAAAAGAGCTTGAATCGACAAATTCAAATCGATTACACGCTGAGAATACAGACATTGAGCAACATCAATGCTGTATAAATATAGGAACAGGTAACCGAAATGGCATATACAATTAATCTTACTGACGGAAATATCTTTGCTACTGTAGCAGATGGCACCATCAACACCTCCAGTAGTGTGACTTTGGTAGGTAAAAATTATGCTGGATACGGTGAATTCTTGGATGAAAACTTTATCCAGATGTTGGAAAACTTTTCAAATCCCACTGCGCCAGTTGCACCACTTACTGGACAACTTTGGTGGGATAAAACCAACAGTTTACTCAAAGTTTATAACGGTACAACGTTTAAAACAATTTCAGCCGCAACTGCCAGCGGCACAGCGCCGGCCTCAAATGTAACTGGCGATCTTTGGTATGATACTACCAACCAACAACTGAAAGTTTGGACTGGATCTGCATTTTTGGTAGTGGGTCCGGCCTATTCAAGTTCAACAGGCCTTGCAGGTGCAATTCCCGAAGCAATTCCTGACTCTGGTAACACAACACAGTATATAACTTCAATATACTCAGGTAACATACGAGTGGCAATTTATAATGCCAACGCTACATTCACTGCGGCTGCGCCTGTAAGCACCTTGTTCCCCACAGTGTTCAAGGGCGTGACCATGAGCAACGACACAGGTACCAACATGAGTGGTAACTTGATTGGTGCTGGCAATGTAACTATCACTACTGCTAGTAGTAATACAGTGGCCACATTCACAGGCACTGGAGCCAATATTACTGGCTACACCACAGTGAGTGGTAACGTAACTGGTGGTAACATTTTGACCGCTGGACAAGTATCTGCCACTGGTAACGTAACAGGTGCTAACTTTATTGGCAACGTGATCCCTCCAGCAGGCGGCGCAGTGAGCACAACTGGTAACATCACAGGTGGCAACATTCTAACCAGTGGGTTAGTAAGTGCTACATCAACAATTACATCAGCAGCCAACGTTACCGGTGGTAATGTCTTAACTGTTGGTGTGATGAGTTCAACTGGTAATGCCATACACGGTAATATATTAACTGCTGGTATCGTCAGTGCCACTGCCAACATAACCGGCGGCAACATCTTAACTGGCGGCATTATAAGTGCAGGTGGCCAAGTCACGGTAGCCAGCGTAGCAAGTAACAGTATTATTACCACTGGTAATATAGCCGGGGGTTACCTTTTTGGTAACGGTTCGCAACTTACTGGTCTAAGCGCCGCAGTCAGTGTAACACAAATTCAAAACGGCAACTCCAATGTAAGAGTTGCCGCATCGGATGGAAACGTAACGATTGGTGTAAACAGCACAGCCGTGGCAGTATTTGACACAACCACAATATACATCAACTCTGCCAACGTGGTCAGTCTCGCACACAGCGGCACAAATGCTGTGGGTAACATTGGATCAAGTGCTCAATACTTTAATCAGGCATTTACCGACAGAGTCAATGCCACCACGCTCTCGGCCAGTGGCAACGTGACAGGCGGCAACTTGATAACTTCGGGCACCGCAGGTATTTTAAGCGTAAATACTATCACTCATACTGGTACTAATGCTGTAGGTAATATTGGAAGTTCCAGCAGTTATTTTAACCAAGTGTTTGCCACAGCAACCACAGCACTGTATGCTGACGTTGCAGAACGTTTTGCCGCAGATGAAGTTCTAGAAGCAGGCACAGTAGTTGAACTGGGCGGATCAGCAGAAATCACTAGATCTCTTGAAGAATTAAGCGAAAATGTGTTTGGCGTGATAAGTACTAGAGCGGCATACCTGATGAACGGTGGAGCCGGCGAAAACGACACACATCCTCCAGTTGCAATGACCGGACGTGTGCCAGTCAAAGTAATCGGTACAGTGCGCAAAGGTGACAGATTGGTTTCGGCAGGAGCGGGCATTGCTAGAGCGGCCCAGCCCGGAGAAGCCACTGCATTCAACGTAATTGGACGAAGCCTGGTCGACAAGACCACCCCAGAATCAGGTACAATTGAAGCAATTGTGACCATCAAGAACTAACAAGGAAAAGAAAATGACATATTCAAGTGCAGGACTAATACAAGCGGCAGACTATAATGGTTTTGTTGGACCCACTGCCAGTGGCGGCACAGCCGGGGCCAACTTAAATGACATCTGGGGAGTTGGCGCCACCGACAAAGGTTGGGGACAAACAGCAGTGGCAAATCCCTCAGCCGCCAGTACAGTCACAGCTACACAATGGGCCAGCCTGGTCAACAACTTGGCCACAGCAGGAACACAAACCTCAACCACACTCACCGCAAGATCAGCACCCACTTCAGGGCAAACAATTGGCATTTTGGCAGCACTCAATGCCGACCTGACCAGTGTCACGACCAATCGTGGCAACGCCGCGGCCTCGGGAACTGAATACGGAACATTCTCGGGCACCACAAGCAAAACCACAGCCACTGGTGCAGCGCAGGCAGCCTGGACCATTACGTTTACACACACTGTGACATTTCCGACGGCTGACCAAGCACGTTATTTTTGGAATGCAGGCGGCATTGTGCGTATCAAGTATGGCAAGAGTTCCACAGGAACCGACTCAGATCCAGATTGGAACACTTTTGCTGGACAGTGCGGCACAATCAACCTTACTGGTCGTGTGAATTCAGCGGCCCAGACCATTGCAGGTCAAAGTTACACAGGAACCACACGTCTCAGCGGCACAGGTGGAACACAAACCACTCTTGCCACCACAACAGGCTGGTACAATCTTACTGGCACTCCTGCAACCATATTCCAATTAAACAACGCAACCGCTCCGTATTCGGGAGAGTACATTCGTACCACAGCCACAGCCACAAGTTCCACAGTGTTGACCTTGGTCACAACCTGGGTAAGTGATGGGTCATCGGGTGCAGGTACCACTGCTGATATTTCAGGCGGTACAGGAACTGCCAGTCCCTCAACCACAATTGTGGGCTCAGCACCAACTACCTTGGTCACTTACATTCCACCAAGCACAGCATCATTGACTAATACTTGGGGTACTCCGGCTATTGCCGCTTCAGTAGCCTAATCGGTTAAACTCCTGCTCAAGAGGTAGACTTCTACCTCTTTTTCTTGTATAATAAATCTATGGAAACTGAAAAACTTGTGGCCCATGCACGGGCTAGATTCGATCACGCCACCGCTAGGCGCACCCTAAAAGAAAAATACGAGGCCCGAATGTTGTTTGCCCATGCAGGCGGAATGTGGCGTGCCGGACCTGAACTGCAATGTGTGTTGTTGGCCTGTGCCCAGGACAAGGATGTTGTGTTACTGGACCTATACGAAACTCCGGTAAAAGTAAATGTTCCCGAATTGTTTGCTCTATCACATGCTCGCTGGCAAGAGCAAATGAATGCCTGGCGGGTAGAACATGAAAATCTCAACCGTAACCGATGACCACAGGCGCACTGATATTTGCTTTTGACAATGAATCGACCGACTACGTTGCTATGGCTGAGTGGAGTGCTAGAAACATTCGTAGGCACCTCAACATACCTACCGCCGTGGTCACTGATACCCGGCCCGAGGATCCGCGACTTCGGGGCTTTGATCAAGTCATCAGCGCCGCACCTGAATCGGGAGGAACACGTTGGTTTGAGGATTATCAGGCAACTGTTACGTGGCACAACGCAGGTAGAACTGATGCCTATACTCTTTCTCCTTGGGATCAAACCCTAGTACTGGACGCTGACTATGTGGTGGCCAGTGATCAGTTAAAGATCTTACTCGATAGCAATCAAGAGTTCTTGGCACATGATCATGCTTATGACATTACTGGAGTTGATAATTTTGTAGGATTAAATCACTACGGTGAATACAATATGCCCATGTCATGGGCCACAGTAATGATGTTTCGGAAGAGCACTCATGCTCAATTGATATTTGACTGCATGCGAATGATTCGAGCCAACTGGCGGCACTATAAAGATCTGTATCGAATCGCCAGTTCTACCTATCGCAATGATCATGCACTAAGCATAGCACTCAATATTGTAAATGGACAAACATTGGAATATAAAAGTGTGCCTTGGGATCTAGCCAGTGTCACCCCTGAACATACTGTGACTAGAACCAGCAAAGATTGCTACAGAATAGATTATATAGACCAACACAAGCGCCCACGTTGGACCACCGTACGCAATCAAGACTTTCATGCCATGGGTAAACAACATTTGGAGAAAATAATTGAAACCTGTTGAGGAAAAAGGCTACCTAATAGTAGCAACTAATACTCAAGACACAGACTATGTGAATTGCAGTGAAACTCTGGCCAAGACCATCAAGTACTGGCACCCTGATGCAAAAATTTGTTTGTTGACCAATGAAGACCGTGAGCCTGATCATTTGTTCGATTACGTTCGCAAGTTTCCGTTTCCCATTGATACGGCTAACCCTTATGCCAATGACTGGCAAGTGTTCAACGCTACACCATTCCGTGAAACAATCAAACTAGAGGCAGACATGTTGATCACCAGCCCTGTTGATCACTGGTGGACCATGTTACGTCATCGTGATGTAGTGGTATCAACAGGCTGTAGAGACTGGAAAGATCAGCGAGCCAAGTCTAGACACTATCGTCAAGTGTTTGATGCCAACCATTTGCCAGATGTTTACAATGCAATTACCTACTGGCGCTTGAGTAAAACAGCACAGGAGTTCTTTGTGACTGTACGCAACATATTTGAAAACTGGCCGCAGTATCGTGCCATGTTAAAATTTCCCGAACAGTCACCGTCGACGGATGTGGTATATGCCATTGCGGCCATGATCCAGGGACCTGAAACATGTACCATGCCTTTTGCCAGTTACCCCACTATCATACACATGAAACGTCATATTATTGCCGCCAAGCGAGATCCTTGGGTGGACGAATTGATTTGTGAATACCGCGATTATGAACTGCGAGTAAACACTGTCGTGCAACGTGGTGCATTTCATTACAACGTTAAGAATTGGCACCATGAACGCTGAAGAATTCTGGGCAATCTTGCATGCCATGCCTGAACCACAATCAGTGTCATGGCGCTTGTACCACGACGAATCAGGTGAGCCAATAACCTACAGCATGGAAGATTTACCTGGTACATACATTGATGTTGATGCTGAAACTTATGCTCGGGCACCCATGAATGTTCGAGTGCAAGCGGGTCAACTGATTGAATTAAAATCTGCTGTGCGCAGACTTACACCTACAGATACAGGAACTGCTTGCCATCCCGACAACGTGGCCATAGTAGTGCCTGCAACAGAGCCTTACCAAAGATGGAGTATGAAAACACATGAATCCTATTGACATTGCAGACCTAGACTGCATCTACCTATCATATGACGAACCCGAAAAAGAACAATATTGGATCCGAATTAAAAACATGGTGCCTTGGGCCCGTAGGGTCGATGGTGTACTGGGAAGCGATGCGGCACACAAAGCCGCGGCCCTGGCAAGTGACACCGAAAGATTTATCCTTGTGGATGGAGACAATATCCCCGATCCGGCGTTTTTTAATCAAACACTTGATTTTGCCACATCAGACCATGAGCGGGCTGTGTTCCGGTGGCGGGCTCGTAATCATGTGAACGGACTCATGTATGGCAATGGTGGCCTGAGTTCATGGACTCGAGAACATGTGATGAACATGCGCACACACGAGAATACAGACGGACGCGATGAAACTGTGGTAGAGTTTTGTTTTGATCCCTTGTACTGGGCCATGCATGACTGCTACAGCACAACTTATCCCAACCAAAGCCCATTCCATGCCTGGCGTGCCGGCTTTCGTGAAGGTGTAAAGATGTGTTTGAATCAAGGTTCCAAACCCACTATACAAGACTTCAAACAACGTGTGCATCAACGCAACCTAGATAATTTGACTATTTGGCACAACGTGGGTGCAGATGTGGAAAATGGCATGTGGTGCATTGCAGGAAGTCGTATGGGCACATATATGACCATGCTGACCAATGTGGATTACATAATGGTACAGGACTTTGAACGACTACGTGAACTGTGGGACACAGTAAAGGATAGTGATCCGCGCTTGCTGGCCAACCGTGTGGCAGAAGAATTAGGGACCACACTAGACCTGCCCTTGGCCATGCTGGAAGCAGAACAAAGCCAATTCTTCAAGCATCACTATCGATCAAACTTTACAAACCGTGGCATCATGACTAGAGAAATAGACATTATTCGTCAACAAGAGGGCTGGTAATGGATAACAAGAGTGTGTTCATGGGCTCAGCAGAGCAAATGAAAGACAAACTGGGTCCTGCACTATGTTTGGCCAAATGGAAACAAGTCAGCCTGCACTTGCCTACAGGACTCAACAATTCCTGCTACCATCCACCGCTACATGCCATAGACCCCGAAGCAGTCAAACTCAATCCCAGTGCTCTACACAATACCGAGCACAAAAAACAACAGAGACAAATAATGTTGCGCAATGAGCGGCCACAAGAATGCTCCTATTGCTGGAACATGGAAGATCGGGGCAAATTGAGTGATCGACACTATCGTTCGGGCGAACCCTGGGCCGCCATGGACTTTGAACAAATAAAAAATTCGACAGGAGCCGAAGATGATATTATCCCTAGTTATGTTGAAGTTAATTTTAATCACGCTTGCAATCTCAAGTGTAGTTATTGTAGTCCTCAATTTAGTAGCAGTTGGCACGATGAAGCACAGAGAATGGGGCCTTATGCTACCAGTACTCCGCACAACAGTCTGGACCATTTTACCGGGAATAGGCGCATTATTCCTGCCCGAGAGCATAACCCTTATGTAGAAGCATTTTGGGCCTGGTGGCCCCAACTATATCCCACACTGGAACACTTTAGAATGACCGGTGGTGAACCGCTAATGGACAAGAACACATACAGAGTGTTTGACCATGTGATTGAAAATCCGTCAAAGAAACTGCACTTGAACGTTACATCAAACTTCTCAGTAGATGAAGTGTTGTTTCAAAAGTATCTGACCGCTGTCAAAACCATTTGTGATGGCCGCATAGAACATTTCATGCAGTATGTGAGTTTAGATGGCTGGGGTGCTCAAGCAGAGTACATGCGACACGGTATGACGTTTGATCTAGTGTGGTCACGTGTGGATCAATACTTGACTCAAGTGCCCTCCTACAACAGTCTAACGTTTATTATCACAATGAACAATCTGTCAGTGAGCAGTCTGCAACAACTGCTGGAGGGCATACTGGAACTACGTCGGAAACATAGCACAACATATCAGCGTGTGTGGTTTGATACACCTGTGCTTAGACAGCCTGCCTGGCAAAGCCTACAGACCTTGCCTGAATCATATGCACAGCGACTAGAAAGTGTTCGAGACTGGATGAGTCAAAATTTAATCACAGACACCAATCCCTATCACGGATTCAAAGACTATGAAGTGGCACGCCTGGATAGAGACATTGCCTGGATGCGTAGTGCGCAGGCACAAGATCATTCTGTGGCTCGTGCAGATTTTTATCGTTTCTTTGCGGAACATGATTGCCGCCGAGGCACAGACTTCTTGGCAACATTTCCTGAAATGCGTGCCTGGTGGGCCGAATGTGAGTATCATGCCAAAAACACATAAACTCATATGCGATACTTTCTGTGAAATATATCCACAGATAGCACAGTTTTGTGACAATACATTTTGGGATTTTGATCAGCATGAGCCGCAAGCAGGCTCTGTCACAGTGATAAGTCGTCAAGCATTCAATCAGCACCATGTGAAGATTAAAGAATTGGCCAGTACTGGTTTCTTTTATCCTGTGTTGGCCAACCCTACAGAAGGATCTAGTACATTGAAACATCAATGTGAACGCCTGGGTCTAATAGATTTATTAAAACAGAACAAAATGGCCCTGGTAGGCTGTGGTGACATGGAATCTGACCTACCGCACTTGTTCTACGACAGTTATTTGTGCAAACCATATGAGTACAAAGAAAATCGTGATCAATGTGCCAGAGTAGATGAAATATATGCCAAACTACATAAACCCTACAAGTTCTTGTTTTTAAATGGCCGCACACGCCCGCACAGAAAATACATGATTGAAAGTCTGCGTACATTGTTAGATCAGGCATTGTGGACCAATCTAGACATTGCACCAGTGTACCATCACACATACCAAACTGATCTGTTGTCCAGACCTTCAAAAATACAGTTGTTGCCCGCAAAATATGAAGTTGACCAATTTCGTGTGGGCTTGGATATGGCACACCAAAACTCCTTTGTCAAGGCAGAATTATTTAATGACCATTGGGGAGAAATCTACATACAGGCTGAACCTTATGTTGATACCTATTTTAGTTTGGTAACAGAAACAGTATGCGATTATCCATACAGTTTGCGCAGTGAAAAGATATACAAACCCATTGCCATGGGCCATCCCTGGATAGCAGTGGCCAATTGTGGTTTTTATCGGGACTTAAAAAAACAAGGATTCCAAACCTACAGTCATCTAATAGACGAATCATTTGATCTAATGGACAACAATCAAGACAGACTAGATAGAATTGTAGCGGTGGTACAAGATCTATGTCAACAAGACCTGGCAAAATTCCTGGTTGCGGCGGAACAAATAAGTAAGTATAATCAACAGCATATGGCCGACCTTGGCCCTAAAATTCGCGCTGAATTCCCCCAGCAGTTCCTGGACTTTGTGGACCGCACATTCAACCTCAAATGATCACAAGTATAATTAATTCCTTTCCTGAACAATGGGTTTATGGCAGTTACGAACAGTCAATACTTCGCGGTATTCAGCAACAGATTGATCAGACTTTCCCCACGCAACGCAATCTGCTGTTCAATACCACCTGGCGCTTGCCGCCCAGCGAGGATGCGGAACTGCAACAAATACTCACAGCAGGAGAACAGTTTGACAACTTGTTTGTGGTGTCCACTGTGGATTACTTTTCACAGCATCACGAACCAGTGGTACTGGAACTAATCCAACGCCTGGCGATCAAACACACATACTTCCTGGGCAACTTTGACACCCCCAGCCCCATCTGGGCGCCTGCAGACAGCACAACCATTTACTTTAACTTTTTTGCTATTGTGTGCAGAGATCATTTTGAAATATATCAAACACAAGAATTAGTATTGACTGATCCCAAGTACTTGTTTATCAGTTACAATCGCAAACCTTACCCACATAGATTGGCATTTGTAAAAAAGTTAATCGAACACAATCTAAAGGATCTTGGAGTAGTGACCCTGGGAAGATCTTTCGACGGGGATACAGGGCCGGACAAGGATCTTTATTTCTCCATTGGAGAGAAAAATCAGGACTATGTAAAATACGGACACTGGTACCCTGAAAGCTCAGCCGCTACCCCACACGACATCCCACACGACCTTTTTAGTTTGCACAATATGCATTATTGGCAACATCATTTCTTGCACATAGTAGGTGGCACCAGTAACAATCCTCGAAATCAATTTATAAATCAAATTGATTTTAAACCCATTATTGGCCTGCGACCTTTCTTGATCAACGGACAAACACAACATTACGAATTCTGGGAACACAATGGATTTCGTATGTTTGATCATTATTTTCCGGGACTGAAACTTCGTCCTGATCCCACAATAGATCCCAATGACACACTACACACTGCATTGATTGCGGCAATAAAACAACTGAGTACAGCCAGCCCAACTGAACTACTAGATATGTACAACCGCATGCTACCGGACTTGTTGCATAATAGACAACGTTGGTATGAATGGGCTGATGAACAAAACCACATAGTTAGTAACTTATTCAATGAATGATCTAGAATTTAAACACACAGTATTAGACCCTCTCTCAGCCAGTTTCTGTGCGGCGAAATGGTACAACGCAACCATTTGGTTAGGATCAGGGCAGACTACCAGTTGCCATCACCCGCCAGCCCATTTGGTGGACCCGGATCGAGTACGTTCCAACCCTAGGCTACTGCACAACACTGATCAAAAGAAAGAGGATCGTCGTAAAATGCTTGCGGGCGAACGTCCTGCAGGTTGTGAGTATTGTTGGAAGATCGAAGACATGGGATTGGACGCTGTGTCAGACCGTGTGTACAAAAGTAAGATATACCCCATAGAGGCCTTGAATGAAGCATTTAATACTGCACCCGATACCGACGTCAATCTCCGCACACTGGAAATTGCTTTTGATCGTACTTGTCAGTTTGCTTGCTCCTATTGTAATCCTGCTTTTAGCACAACTTGGGTCAAGGACATACGTACAAATGGACCCTACAATGATCTTGTCAGTGACGGTCGCAACCACTTTACTCATACTCACGATAATGCACAACTGTTTAGGATCACAGAGGCTAATCCTTATATTGACGCATTTTTTGCTTGGTGGGAAACAGATCTACATCATACCCTTCAGGAACTTAGAATTACCGGAGGAGAGCCCCTTATGTCTGCCCATACCTGGCGACTCATTGATTGGTTTCGAGATAATCAGGGCAAGAGTAGCACACGCTTGGCTATCAATAGTAATCTGGGCACCGAAGTTGACATTGATCGATTACTTGCCAGTACACATGGCATGGCCATCGACTTATACACAAGCAATGAGGCAATCTCCACTCAAGCAGAGTATATACGTGACGGCCTGATCTGGGACGACTGGGCCAACAATGTAGAACGCTTGTTAGATTCGGGGCAGTTCCGGGGCATACACGTTATGTGTACCATTAATGCACTGTGCCTGAGCACACTGGATCAGTTGTTAGAGTGCATAATGAATTGGAAAATGGAATACGGAAAGGATGCTATAAGTTTCACACTAAATATCTTACGCTTTCCGTCATTTCAATCACCATTGATTCTACCCGACGCCCAGCGCCAAGTATATAGACAACGCTTGGTCACATGGCTGGCGCATTGGTCTGACAGTGACGTCATACACGAACACGAAGTCAATCACACACAACGATTAATAGATTACTTGGATGTGGTCAAGACCCCGCATTCAGAAGCATTTGATCGCCCCAAACTATTAAATGATTTTCGACAGTTTTATTCACAGTATGATCAACGTAGATCAAAAGACTTTGACACAGCATTTCCCGAATTAAAAGAATGGTACAACGCATTATGATACTAGCACACGAGATAAACAGATTAAAACAACAATATGACATAGTGTCAGTCATTGATCTAGACCAATGGCATGACTTGTCTGACTTTGATAAAAAAGCCTGGCTACGAACAGTATTTGGTTCTGTGCATCAGCCGGTGTTTGAAAATAACCAACGCATACTGCTCACACTCACTCGTGGTGACGTTTACTCAGACAACTACAGTTTGGTTGGACAACTGCTAGAACAAGTGCAAAGACGTCTAAACGAAATTGATATCAGCAATTTTTTTGTTATATTGTTAACCACAGATGCTACCTTGCCCGAAGCATACAGCAAATCGTTTGATAGGATCAGCAGTGACCGTGTGCCAATTGAAATTGTTGTGTATGCCCAAGACATAACAAAAAAGATCGTGCGCAACGCATATAATTCCCAAGAACCATTGAAAATAGATCTGGCTCAGTTGACTCAAGTTGACCAGGATCTACTGACCAAAAGCAAAACATTTTGTATGCTGCCTTGGATTCATTTCCACGCCTACCCCAATGGCAAAGCATATCCTTGTTGTTCAGCAGACATGCAGTTCCCGATGGGGGACATGCGCCAGCACACCATAAAAGAAATATGGAATCAGGAGCCCCTACGCGAGATCCGCAGAAACATGCTGAATAGCACTCCAGTACATGCTTGTAATCGTTGTTACGAGCAAGAGGAAGTGGGATTCATGAGTGGACGTATCAGTGCCAACAAACACTTTGGACACCATATAAACAAAACTCACAACACACAGCCGGATGGTACATTGGATGAATTTGAATTGACTTACTGGGACATTCGATTTAGTAATCTATGTAATTTAAGTTGTCGCAGTTGTGGCCACATCTTTAGTTCAAGTTGGTACAAAGATCAAGCCCAATTGGCAGGTCCTGAATGGAAAAAACACAACAAGGTACTAAACTATGCTGGAAGATTCGAAATAGACGCATGGGATCAATTGGTAGAACACATTGAGCACGTGGAGCAGATTTACTTTGCCGGCGGGGAACCATTGTTGATGGAAGAGCATTATCGCATCTTAGACGAACTGGTGCGACGCAAAATGTTCCATGTACGGTTGGTGTATAACACCAACTTTACCCACACAGATTTAAAAGGACGCAGTGTATTTGAATATTGGAAACAGTTCAAATCAGTATCTGTTGGCGCCAGTCTAGATGGCATGGGACTGCCCGCTGAATACATACGCAAAGGTACCCGCTGGTATGATGTGGTAAAAAACCGTCACGAGATGATTGCAATATGTCCTGGGGTGGATTTTTATATTAGCCCTACCTTGAGCATAATGAATGCTTGGCACCTGCCAGATTTTCATCGCGAATGGGTGGCTGCCGGGTTGATTCGTGCCCAGGATCTCAATGTAAATATCTTGCAAGATCCCCCGTACTATAGAATAGATATTGCACCGCAGGAATACAAACAACGACTGGAAGAAAAATATCGCAAGCACCTGAGTTGGATGAGCGACCGGGATCCGCTACAGCGTGCCACACAAGGGTTTGAATCGGCCATTACCTTTATGAACGCAACAGACAACAGCCATTTAATTGACAAGTTCTGGGAAAAGACCAATCAACTTGATGGAATCAGAAATGAATCGTGGGCAGACGCATTGCCTGAATTGGCAGCATTAAAATGACAGCATTGGCACTGGGTTGTAGCCATAGTGCTGTGTGTCACGGACAATGGGCACAACGATTACATGGATCATTAAATGAAATTACCACAAGATAAATTTTGTGTACTACCTTGGATTAGCCTAGAAGCCTCACCCATTGGTACAGTGCGTCCATGCTGTCTGGCCGATGACGAAATTGTAGACAACGCAGGAAATAAGTTTGAATTAAGCACTGCCAATTTTGTGGACATACAAAACTCAAATTACATGCGCAATCTACGCCAACAATTCCTGGACAGCGAACAACCACAAACATGTCGCAAGTGTTGGTCAGAAGAGCGTTCGGGGCGCACAAGCAAAAGAATGCACACCTTGGATAGACTCAAGCACATGGGCATTGGGTCAGAATTCACAGCAGATGCCAAACCCCTGATGTTTCTGGACCTTAAATTAGGCAATATATGTAATCTTAAATGTCGTATATGCGGGTCATGGTCCAGCAGCCAATTTGCCGCAGAAGAAATTGCACAATTGCCCCGGGACGAACAGAAAAAGTCACACGCTTACACAATGCTACGTGCTGGTGCTTGGCCCAGGGACAATCCTCAATTCTGGGATCAAATTGACTCAGTGGTCGATGACATACGCTATATTGAATTCACTGGCGGTGAGCCATTTATGATTGCAGAACACTTTGACATGCTTCGAGGCATTGTGGATCGCGGTATAGCGCATCAAGTAGAAATACACTACAACACAAATGGCACACAATATCCTGAGCAGGCTGAGTCAATTTGGAAGCATTTTAAAACAGTGGAAATAGCATTTTCAATAGATGATGTGGGCGAGCGTTTTGAATATCAACGCTCCAATGCTGAGTGGGCTCTGGTTTGTGAAAATCTAGATCGTTTCACAGATCTAAAGGAAATACACCCCAATATTCAACTGCAAGTGTGTACCACAGTCAACGTGTTCAATGTGCGTTATCTTGGCAACGTTGCGACTTGGCTGGAACGCAACCGTGCGAGTTTCTCTTTTGTGTACTGGAACATGATGCACGATGCCTGGTATTTCTCAATTGCTTGTTTGCCCGATGTGGCCAAACAAGCCATCACCGAATACTTGGATTCAGTGAATACCATTTATCGTGGGGAATTTGATCGTATACGGGACTTTATGAATTCAGGTGCATCAACCGACGGCTTTATGACACGCATGAAAATTGCTGACCTAGATCGCAAACGCAACCAAGACCTGCGCCGAGTAGCACCAGAATTGGCTGACTTGTTGCAGTACCAAAAACATGCGTAAGATTGTGTACATGTTTCTGCAGGATCAGTCACCGAATTGGTTTCGACCGGCCGTGCCTGTGGATTATCCTGTGGATTATTGGGATCCTGATTGCACATATGATGCAGACACTATATTTTATTATGACATGTATGGGCCATATCACAACACAATACAAACTCATTTAGATCGCGGACATTGCGTGATATTTGACGCAAAGAATGAACACTATGTGCATTATGGTCTGCATTGGGTATTTGTGCTCATGCTACAACATCCTGGGCAAGGAACAATTATTGTAAGTGGTGATAGTGCAAAGATCATTCCAGGAGTGAAAATTATTGCCACACCGTATTGGTATTGGATAACAACTCAAAGTGCGCTACATGCTTTTGAGTTAGATCAATATCAACCACAGTCACCTGGGGTAAAAAAGAAATTCTTTATGAGCATTGGGCTACACCGCCCGGAACGTGATTATCTTTATGACAGTCTGGGGGATCTATTAGAGGACAGCATACACAGTTATAGACACCGTGGAGTCTTTTTACCCGATGATTGCTCTATGACACTACAAAATGCAGTGCCGTTAACGCTTAAAGATGCCTGGCAACGATACATCAATACAGACTGGATGGACAGTACCGTCTTTACCCTGGCTGTGGAAACTTATATTGATGATTGTGCTTTTACGGGCTACAGTTTGACTGAGAATGATCGTTTTTTCTTGAGTGAAAAGAGTTACAAGCCCATGGCCTGCAAGCATCCTATATTAATGGTCAGCACATCGGGTAATCTAGCACACTTGCGCAGTCAAGGATTTGAAACATTTCCTGAATTATGGGACGAAACATATGATGATATCACTGACTGGCGAGAAAGAATCGACCGCATAGTACAAATTGTGCGGGACTTTGATCACAGGCTGCTCGATAATCCTGCAATTAAAGAAAAATTGTTGTATAATAGCGCAAGGTTCTTTGATCAAGACCTAACAAAAAAATTGCTCAACACCAGTATTGTTGAACCTGTATTGGAATTCGTAAATGCATAAACCTGATACCATGTGTCTAGCCCCCTGGGTGCATACATATCTCTCCCCGCAAACAGAACGCAGAATGTGCTGTGCCAGCCGTGAGCCTGCACAGAACTTTGAACAGTACATAGACACTGCCGCAGGTACAGGGCGATACATACCCGTGACTCTTGAGGCTCACTGGAATTCAGAGCACATGCGATCGGTACGGCGCAGAATGATGGCCGGAGAAACACTACCAGAATGTGAGGTTTGCAATGACCGGTTACTCAATGTATCCGTATACCGCGATTATTTTTGGCACCTGTTCCAGGGAAGACTTGATCAAATATGGGATAGCACTGACTCAACTGGATCGACTCATATGCGCCCTGTTTCATGGGATTATAGGTTTTCAAACCTGTGCAATTTCAAATGTAGAACCTGTGGCGACATGCTGTCCAGTGCATGGGAGACTGAACAAAAACAAAACAAAATGGTTGACTGGACTAATCCTAAAAACAATTGGATGCGAAACGATACACGTGCCGAAATCACAAACTTTCAGGACAGTCAAATTGAAGCCGAATTCAGTGCGGCTGTGGAGCAACATCGAGTAGAAGAAATATATTGGGTGGGTGGGGAACCGTTGATGTATGAACAGCATTGGCGCTACATGAAACGCATAATAGAACTAGAGGATGGAGGAAAATTATATGCTAGATACAATACTAATCTCAGCAGGATTGCTTATGGTGGGATTGATCTTTACCAAGATATACTTTCGAACATACGTGACTGGCAAATCTGCGCCAGTCTTGATGGAACAGGACACACTGGAGAGTATATTCGCACAGGCTTACATTATGAATCATTCCTTGACAACTTCCGACAGGGATTAAAGATAGCCACAAATCCGCGTCAAATGCGCCTGGACTTCACACTCACACTACCGGGCATGACTGAAGTGGATCGTATGACGGCATTGGCCGCTGAGTTGGGTGTGGAAATGTTGGCCAAGGTGATCTTTAGTTTCTCACCTGATATCATCTTGAGTCCATTGGCACTGCCTAGGCATTTATTAGACCCATGGGTTGACGAGTTAGCAGGCCGCTCCGCAGGTGCCATGCGTGATGTACTGTTACAATTAAAGAGCCGGCCTTGTTTTGAAGAACAGTGGCCGGACACTTATCAAGCAGGGCTTGCAAAAGGCAAAGCCCGTGTGTTACGATTAGAACAAATAAGAACACAGTCAGTGACAATGACAGATATCCTGGGCTCACGTCCAGATGTATTAGAATGGTGGATGAAAATTGCTTGATACAATTGAGATAGACCTACGCGGCACAAAGAACATACTAACTGTGTACATAGACATTGCAGACAACAGTCTCAGCCGCAAATGGCTGACGGCATTAAATGATATTGTTCAAAATAGTCTGCATTTAGAAAAGAACTACTGCTGGCTTGGCTGGACTGAAAGCGCCAGAACAGCAGAGTATCTGTGTACACAGATCAATAGATCAATCAACGCTATCAATGCCAGCACGTTGGATTATCGCATACAAGATTTCTTTAGCCCGGGCACAGTAATACAAGCAGATCTAGACGTCAATCATGCGCAAATGAATCAACTGCACAGATACTTTGAAGATCTGCAGGGCACCGCAGGGGCAATGAGTCCGCATTACACAGCCGCAGATGATCACACACGCTGGCACATACGTCAATTGAACCTGTTGTGTCACGAACTGGAAAGTTTGGTGCTGAGCATGCGCAAGGCAGTACAGGCGCCTGAATGGCGCAGGCCCAGTCAACTCATGTGCTGGTTGAATGCCCCGCGATTTGAATTAGAGGAACAGGATCTTGAATTGTTTGGTATAGACACAATCAATAGAAAACTGGGTGGTGTGTATGTGGGCGTAAATAAAGCAGTAGGCAAGCATCACTGGGAGGTGTTTCAAGATGAAGGTAGGGATTCGCGTATTGGTGAACTGGTTACTACAAGTCTTCGAACACAGACTCAAGCCGCTGGAGACTTTGATATTGAATGGGCACGTGATCCCGGCGCATACCCGTGGCAAATTGCGCAATTGGCCGAATTTCGAAGGTGGCTTGAACGGAATGGATTCGACCCAACTGACCCCGGTCTCACAATCGGCCACCCTTGTATCGGGCAAGTTGATCTTGAAAGATCATTTGGTACACAAGACCATCAAGCGATCTGGGCACAACTAGCCCAACACCTGGATGTGTGTGCTGTGCGTACTGGTCAAGCACAGGTCACATATGATTATCACTGGAGCGATCCGGACTATATAGAGCAACAAATTAGGAGTTTAAAATGAACTGGATTCGAAGACTTTGGGATAGAATTACATTAGAAATACGCTATCGTAAAAAATTAAAAGAACTGCGCAAACGAGATCCATTTATCTACAAATGAATATATTGGGCATTTCAGCAGGCTTTCATGATGCAGCCGCCACGGTCATAAGTCCCAACGGAGACATATTGTTTGCCGGCCATTCGGAACGTTATAGCAAAAAGAAAAATGATGCTGACTTCTGTACACCATTGATTAGAGAATTAGAAAACTACAATCCAATTAGCACAGTGGCATACTATGAACGCCCGGTTATGAAACAGTTGCGTCAATTGTACAGCGGCCAGGGCATTGAGTGGAACCGACTCAGTGTGAAGAAAAACATACACGATCAAATAGGTCATGCCAATTGGCAGGACGTCAAACACTACAAGAATTACAATCATCATTTATCGCATGCGGCAGCAGGCTTTCAGACGTCACCATTCGAACGTGCCACTGTAGTTGTCATTGACGCCATTGGTGAATGGGATACCGTCAGTATCTGGGGTGCAACGTATGATCGAACAGGTCAGGCACGGTATAAAAGACTATGGCGTCAGGTTTATCCACACTCAATCGGACTGTTCTACAGTGCAGTTACCAAGCGTATCGGCCTACATCCACTAGACGAAGAATACATCACCATGGGTATGGCAGCCTGGGGTCGCAACACCTGGTATCATGACATGCGTGAGCACGTGATAGCCAACGAGCGTGATATTGAACTGCGACACAACTTTCACACAGGCATGAGCAACGATTTCCTTATGGGTGCCAGCAACGAAAACATTGCGGCTGCCGGGCAGTTGGTGGCAGAGGATCTTATAAAACAAGTAATGATTCGCGCCAGAAACTTTGAATTTAGTTCAAATCTGGTATATATGGGTGGGGTTGCACTAAACTGTAGCGCCAATCGCATGTTAGGAGAATACTTTGATAATATATGGATTATGCCTTGTCCCGGTGATGCTGGCAGTAGCCTTGGTGCTGCCGCTTTGGCTCTTGGACATAGAATTAACTGGCGCGGTGCTAGTCTGGGGCACAATATTCCTGGGCCTTATCCCGTTAATGGCCTTTTGGATCGGCTACTTATTGAACAGATTGTTGGAGTTGCCTCCGGACGAGCCGAGTTCGGCCCCAGAGCACTGGGAAACCGTAGCCTCCTTGCAGACCCTAGAGGCAGCGAGATCAAGGAGAAAGTAAATGCAATCAAACGTAGACAACAGTTCAGACCCTTTGCGCCTGTTATTCTGGAGGAGATGGCTGACATGTACTTTGATATGCCTCGTGGTTTCAGTAACAGTAGGTATATGCAAACAATCGCTAGGTGTAGGCATACTGAGTTATTTCCTGCTATCGTTCACGTTGATGGCACTAGTCGTGTACAAACTGTTCCCAAAGACGGATCAGGCATAAGAGAACTGCTGGAAAAATGGTACGTAATGACCGGCTGTCCCATGCTGTTAAACACCAGCTTAAACATACGTGGAGAGCCCATGGTCAATGATCGAGCAGATGCTGATCGTTTTGAACAGTTGTATGGCGTAACTGTTTGTAGTTAAAGATAAGTTTCTAATCCGCCCCGGCGACGGATATCTTGTGTACAGCATGAGATACCACCGTCCCAGAAGTAACTGTGACGCAGTTCACTAATGATAGGCTCTATCCGGTGCCGACGGCAGTAGTCAAACACTTCCCGATTGTAAGCACTAAAAATCACATGTGATTCATCTAGTACCAAGCAGTTGACATCAAACACAGTTTCGGCAACAAAGCCAGTCCACTTGTTTAGATAAGTGTCCACAAACTGTGTGAACTCTTGCGTGGGTGTTTGTCCTTGCACATACCAAGCACCTGGTGATTGTTCGTATTTGAACTTGCCAACTTCCATTGCGGCCCAGATACTTGAATCCCAGATCTTGCATACGTCCCAGCCAGGAAAGTCTCGGGCCAAGTCCAAGTTAACATCGTGCTTGGAACTCAGCAACACTCCGGGCTTGAGAATAGCAAACACAGCATCTCCATGGCCATCTGTAATGGCTTCATGGATGCGATATTCAGGACCTAACACATTGTCCACAATCCAACGGGTCTGCTCAGGCTTTAAGAAGTCTGAGTTATCAAAAAACACATCACGACCCACACGCACAATACAACTAGCACTTGCACCATTAAGAACGCAGTTCTCGTCCCAGCCTGTAGGTCCATGCGGATTGATCACTGTGCCGCCCGCAGACTCGTACTCGCCGCACAGCCCGTCTAGTTCAGACATGGCCAACACACGCAACAGTCGGTCGCCTAGTGTGATTTGCCAGTCTCTTGGTGTGAGTGGTGGAAGAGGTGCACCGCTACCGTGAACCTGTGATTGAATAAAGCGATCACGGTCGGGCAAGTCGGGACGACGTACTCGAGCACCAAACTTTTCTATTGTGCGTTGCAAGTTAGCAAGGTCTTCTTCAGTTTCCAAAAGGATTTGTTGTAACTGATTGCGCACTTGTGCGTTCTCGATGAAGTCAAAATAGTCTGGGCTGTACGCACGGCCGACTATGACTTCTTCAAGGGGTTGCCAACTTGTATAACTGTTAATAGGATTCATTTATGTGCTCGAGTAGGATATTTAAGCGGGCTGTCTTGAGTTCAAGAAATAAACGTTGGTTGTGTTCTATGTCTGCCCTGGCACGAGCATGTAATCTAGGCAAATCAGATTGTGCCCGGACTATTGCATTGCGCAGTTTGGTCCAACGATGTGTATTATTATGATCGTAATCATAACTGTTATCCAGGATGCCGTCAAATGTTCTATAACCCAGATTGCGTAGGGTTTGTAGACTGCCTGCTGGTCCTACTACAAAAAACATCTGTCCGTGTTTGATAGGTTTGAATGTTTTTTCTGATAAAAGTACTCCACTAGACTGATCAGCATCAAAATGTGTTTCCAGTGCAATATGACAATAACTATTTGAGAAGTACTTGCCCACAAGGTTGGCATGATTGTTACGTTCTGTTTGATTTAACTCATCGCTGTAGTACGGTGCTGACTTTAAAAATTGCTCTGTTCTGGCTCTTAAATCATCAAACGAATCAATCTCAATAGGGTTTTCTTCATCCACAACCTCACCCGATTCGCAATAACTCCAATAACTGTTGTCCAACACATGATGCTGTAGTAAATCGGCCATTGCAGTGGCACGCCATGTTTTGTGTAATCTGTTCAAGGCAGTGAACTCACGCTCACGTGGTTGATCGTGTATGACCATTGGTGCTGTGGCATGATTTCGATGCCAATACCATAGTTCAGAATCAGCAAAGTACACAAAGCCTTTGACATCACGTGCGGCTGTGTTACCGCTGACAAATTTATAACAACAAGGGGGCAGTTGATGATTGGCCACTAATTCATCTAGTCGTTGTTTGATCTTTACAGGATTGTCACCTTCGTGATAATAAAACAATACACGTATGTTACCGTGCCCAAGTTCAGAGACCACACGGCCGGGTAATAGTTCAAAATAGTCTATGTCAAAATCAAAAAAACCCAGGCCAACCGGATAGAATGTATTTTTAGGCCAGGCCTCGTTCAACTCAAATATGTTCAATTCAACGCCATGATGTTCGCAATATTCCTGTAGTCTAAGTGGCACAGTAAACGGCCAGTGCTGTTCAAACTCACGCCATGATTGTGTGTAAGGCTCTGCTTGATGTCTTGCAAAAGCAGGATATATTTTACCCCGGACTGTCTGGTCCGATATCAGATTCAATTTCATTCAACATCTCCTGTAGTTCTGCCCACAGCACGGCTTCGAAGCCACCATTATAAAAATGATTCCAATTGTGTTCTACAACTTCTCGTGCCTGATCAAACAGGTCTTGCTTGCCTTCTGGGGGCAGTTCGTCTAGACTACGCAACAAACTAGCAACACGCTCGATACGCACTGAATCTTCTGCCAAGTCATAACTTTCATCCCATATACCCTCAAATGTACGGAATCCATAACTACGCAAGTACTCAAGACTGCCACGAGTACCTACAATGACAAACGGCATGCCCAGGGCTATGGGTTTGAATGTCTTTTCTGTCAGGTGATGTCTGCGCCCTGTTGCTATAGTTTCTGTCACAAGATACAGTAAACTTTCTGCCGACTCACCGAACAGGCTCAACCAACATGAATGCATGGGATGATCTGTTTCGCCTGCAAAGTTAATGGGCAGTGTTTGTTGTGCAAACACTTGTTCAATATCTGGATACTTGTTCACCAATGGTTTGACTGCATCGTGTATACTGATATTTTCTGCTGGGCAAGTTTCTGGACAACTGATATGATTGTTTAATAATTTATTTTTGAATAGGTGATACAGCACTTCTAGCCTGTGTTGACGCTCACCTGCCACAATACGATTGGGTGCAATAAATGTTCGAGTAATAGTGCGTTCTGCTGGCGGTGAAATCAAGAATGTTCGATCATATCCACGATACCAATCTAGTGCGGCCCAGCCATGAAAGAAATAATATAGTGATTTCCATTGGTACTTGTTGCAAATAGCCTCAACGTTTTCACTATCACGCTCACTGGTCACAATGTAACCAGGTGCAACAAATCCCGGAGGTCTTGGTATTTTTCCTGCCATTTTGTACTTGCCGTTGTTTCTCTCCCAGTAGCAGTTGGTATGTATGTCTTCATTAAGCGTGACAACTTGTTCAAAAGTAGGCTGATGTATGTTCAAATGAATAGGCTCTTGGTCAAAAAAGAATATATAATTGTGTTCGTGACAATCGTCTCTTCCATAGTTCATCACGCTGTCCGGGTCGCTTCTCCCGAATGGTTCACAAAAAAATTCTCTAAAGCCTGGTCTATTCTTTCTAATCCAGGGCCAGAATGTATTGTTATAAATTTCATCTATTCTAATCATGTTTGACGTATTCTATTCGGGTATTAAACCCAATCAATTTGCACACGAGCGTGAGGCTGATTCGATTGAGCATGCACAGACCATGAGCCGCACAAGATATTTTTGGTGGATCTCATACTTATGTGACTATTCCAAGTGGGATTGGCTTTGGGAGCCTGTTCCTTGGCAATCCACACAACGTCATGCATGGCCCAGTCAATGGCAAAAGGATTCTGGTACATATTTGATTCCTAAAGCAGTATTCACTGACACAAACTATCATGACGCACCAGTTATTATACGTGTCTGTAGAGATACTGTCAACTGGACTGTGCCAGAAGGCATTGAGGCATTTGATACCACGTGGCACCCAGATCCAACTGAACCACCAATGACTTATCAATTTGGCACACAACATCAACGCACAGGTGGGCCAAGATACCGCAATGGTGGCACCCTGGTCAAGTATGTTGACGCACCCAGGGCTGTAAAAATATCACAAGACAATTGCTGGATCATTCCCGAAGGCGCAGATACTGATAGTTTTGATTGGACTTGGCACCCAGATGATACAGATCCTCCTTATGTCTATCAATTTGGCACACAACATCAACGCACTGGCGGTCCACAGTATTGTGTGTCCGGTGCCCTGGATACAAAATTCATTGGACAAATGGTCATACAAACCAACCGAGTGGCCACAGCCATATATGAAATTGATCATATGGACGGTAATACGGGCAACATTGCCAACACCACTCGACGTGTGCGTTACTTTGACAACTACCGCGATACACTCATACGCATAGCAAAAAGCATAGGCCCTGAGCATGAGTTTGTGTGGATATGTTCCTCAATCTGTGACTACAGCGACTTTGACTTTTCGTGGCACCCTGAACAATGGCAAGCAGGTATGTTACATGTGTTTGCCAGTGATGGCGAAAAGTTTGGGGACACATTCTTCATGCATGTGCCCACATTTGCATATCGTGCAGAACGTGTGGCTTTGTTGGAATGGTACGACTGTAACTTTGTTGAGACCAGTGTTCCACGTAGACCTATGCCGGTGATCAATCATGCCCTTGACAGTCAGGCTGAAGCAGTTCGAGCACTGCCATTCGACGGTCCGCTGGCCCTGTATACCACAACAGATTATGTGCCGGGCAACTTGGTCACAGTTCCGTTATGGCGCCAGGAAACCAAAACTATTGTGCCGTTGAGTGAGGGCGCAACCAGTGTGATTGTGCCCAAGGCCGCAGTAGGAGACATACGCACACAGTTGTACGATTACGCTTACATAGACCGAACACATCGCATGTTAAAAGATCAACCCTTGGACATTGTGTTTATTTCAAATGGCGAACCCAATGCTAGATCTAATTTTTTGCAGATGACAATGTATTTGGCCAACGAGTCAAGATACACAAACAAAGTTCACTTAGTAGACGGTGTAAACGGACGAGTGGCAGCATACCATGCGGCTGCTAGAGCCAGCACCACACCTTGGTTCTTTGCTGTGTTTGCCAAATTAGAAGTGGATCAACTGTTTGATTGGTCCTGGCAACCAGATCGTATGCAACAGGCCAAGCATTATATCTTCCATGCACGTAATCCTGTCAATGGATTACAGTACGGGCATCAGGCCATGATTGCCTACAACAAAAAATTAGCATTGGAGAATACTGGTGTTGGGCTAGATTTTACGCTGGATCAAGCACATGAAGTTGTGCCTATTGTATCCGGAACAGCAAACTATTATATCAACGATTGGATGTGTTGGCGTACTGCATTTCGCGAAGTGATCAAACTCAAGGCAAGTTTACCAGATGTAGAAAATGAGTATAGACTTTGTCAATGGCTCGCTGTAGATAACACACAGTCTAAGTGGAGCATGAAAGGTGCCCAGGATGCAGTGGAGTTTTATGACTCTGTAAATGGCGATCCCGCTGAACTCCAGAAGAGTTATGAGTGGGCATGGCTTGCAAGTTATGCGTTTGTCAAACGATCTCTAACAACTGATCAATAACGTATTCAACTTCAAGGTCTGTGAGTTCAGGATAGATAGGCAAACTTAGGCAACGTCTGCTTAGTGCAGATGCTGGACTTAGTAACCCGCCGGGGTTGTCCAGGTGCTGATAAGCAGGCAATTCATGCAGGGGTTCAGCATAGTGAACTTTGGTTTCAATTTTGCATATGGCAAGGTTACGTTGCACAATATCTCTGGCATCCACTTCAATCACAAACTTGTGATAGCAATGAGTTGAGAAGTTGCTGTCGTCAATTAGCGAACGTACATTGCGCTTCTTTAGTTGTTCAATCCAGTGTGCCGCAATCTCACCACGTCGTTTTTGCCAAGCATCTATGTGCCGAGTCTTGACCATCATTTGCGCACAATCAATTTCGCTCATCCTTGAGTTTGTACCAGTTTCGGCATGACGAGTATGCTTGCCATTGTTCACCCAGTCTCTTGCATAGTCCAAGAGATTTCTATCATCGGACACCACAGCACCACCGTTGCCATAATTGGCCAAGTTCTTTGTGGGATCGAAACTGATAGCGGTGGCCTCGCCTTGTCTGTTACAGTTGTCACTCAACCAATGCTGTGCGCCATCTTCCAGCAGGATGGCCCGATTACGTGCTGGTTGCATGTCACGTAATGCCGCACCATACAATCCCACAGCACACACAGCATGATAATGCGAATCCATATCCTTGAGTGTCTTTCGTATGTCTAACTGACCATAGTAGTCAGTCTCACCAATCATCACCTGCCATCCTGCTCGTATGAAAGCATTAGCAGTGGCCGGATAAGTCAATGCAGGAACAAGCACAGTAGGAGGTTTTACATAACTCAATTCGGTTTGAGCATAGTAATTGGCCAAGATCTCAAGTGCCTGCGTGCCTGAGTGACAAGTCACAGCATAACTCACGTGATTTTTTTTAGCCAGCCAGTTTTCAAACTCAGCAGTATAGTTGCCACCCATGAGAATACCTGAACGCAACACTTCATCTGTTGTGTCCAGTATTTCTGTGCGGAGATTGTTATACTGCTTTTTTAGACCAGTAAACGGAATTGTCAATCCAGTTGTAGTAATTTTCAAATCCTTGTTCAACATCCACTTGGGGATCATACCCAAGTATGGTCCTGGCACGATCAATATTTAATGCGCCGCGTGACGGGAAGTCTGCATCCTTGTCGCGTATCTCAATGGTGCCCTTGCCCACAATCTTAACAATCATCTCTGCGGCTTCTAACAAACTGACTGAGTGTGATTTGGTAATGTTATAGGTCTTGTTGGCAGCCATAATGCGTGTCGCGGCAGCCACAATACCATCCGCGGCATCATCCACATAGGTAAAGTCTAGTGTCTCGGATACCCCATTAACATGGAGAACGCTGCCTCGCATGGCGGCGAGCATAAACTTTGCAACCACTCGGTCTTCCACGTCCAAGGGTCCGTATACAGCACTAGGCCTGATAATAGCGTAGTCAAAGCAACCACGACGATGATAATCTTTAACAAGGTCTTCTCCAGATAATTTCATAATTCCATATTGTCCAATAGGACGGCATTCAGCATCCTCTAGCACTTGATCTTCAAAGTCTCCGTAGACCATACTGCTGGATATGTACACCACACGCTCCACACCATGCTTTTTGGCACTCTCGCAAACGTTGATCAAACCTTCCGTCATGACTCTGGCACCCCATGCAGGGTTGGCATTCACAACTTTCTGTCGAGGAAAGCTGGCCATGTGTATGATCACATCAGGCTTGTGTTCTTCTACCACACGATCAAATGCCTCGGCGTCTGAGATATCAGTGCGATATATGTCCTGTGTTGCAATCTTCTTGCGCCGTTCGTCCAACAAGTACTCTAGTTCGTCTTGCGGAATGATACCATAGTTAGTCATGATGTCCACAATCACAACTTCATGTTCTTTTGCTTCTAGTCGTTGTACCACGTTGTGCCCAATCAGACCCATGCCCCCGGTTACTAAAAATTTACTCATTTAATATCGCCCCATTTGAGTTGCCAAAAAGTTTCGTTCTGTTCGCTGAGCCTGGCCACAATGCGATACATGTGTCCATAATTGTGAGGATCCATGCTACGAGACCAATAAGGTTTGTCCTCAGCATTTTCCATTATGAATCGACCAGCATCTGATTCTTGCCACTTCCATATGGGTTCAGCAACCATCAAATCCGGATCTTCTACATCGCCCATGCGAATCTCATGCACACATACGTCGCGAAAACGTACTGCCTTATCGTTGATGATTTTTACTTGTTCAGGTTGCCAATGCTCTACTTGCTCATTGTGTGTTATTGCCATACACAAGTATAGCAGAGCAGTTAGTTTTTTGCAACCAAGTCGGTGGCCAATGGGAAGATTGCGGCAATGGCTCGAGCACACTCAACAGCCACCGCTTGGTGTTCCAGTTGTGTGCCATTACCTGAACGTAGTTCAATAAAGTGTATCCATGATCTCAAGGTACCGTTCATGTATAGTCGACTTTGAATCAAGCCTTCTGGTAGCACAGCACGTGCCTGTTCCTTGGCAATACCGTTCTTGATAGCCCATTCATACTCACGTCGGGCCGCATAGATAACCCGCTGTTGAGCACGATACCATTCGTTCTCCAACAAGTTGTTGTCGTGCTCTATGCTATTTTGTCGATTCTTTGGGTCTTGAAGTCTTCCACTGCGGGTAACGAATTCAAGATCCGTTGTCGGGTCAGCATATCGTTGACTGAACTCTTGGAAACTGAAACTTCTGTGTCTGAGGATTTGCCGTGCAATATCTCGTGTTGTCGTAATTTCCATGCAAGCTGAGACCATTTCGAGTGGACTCCAGTGTTGGTGTCTGACAAGGTATCGGATGAGTTTTTCGCTGGTTTCATTGTTGAACTGGTTGGTGGGATTGGATACTCGTGCGCAGAAAGCGATAAGTTCTTGAGCATCGTCAATGCCCTGGGCTCTAAAGTCTTCTGTTGGTTGTGAATAGGAGACAAGTTTAACATTCATAGATCTTTTAAAAGTTTATCGGTTTCGGGCTGTACAAGTTTGGCAACTTCAGTAACATCGACCACAAAGTCAATGTCACGAACAGTGTCTCCAAGTTCAGTTAGTGTACGGGTCAAGATAGTTTCAACTTCTTCTAGGTCAAGACCCTGTCGTCTTAGTGCGGCCAGATTAATCGTTTTTTGACGACGATCACCTAGTCTAATTACAACTTTTTTAATGCACTCAAGTGGGACTTCTGTTTTATTGACTTGTTCAATAATGTGTTCCCACTGTTGAATGAATTCATCACTGAACGGCATCGGCAGTCGCTACCTTGGCTTTAGGAGGACGACCTTTTTTTGGTGCCGTGGGGGCGACTGATTCTGCGACAGGTGTAACATACTCTTTTGCATTGACACTGGGATTTAAACCTTGTGCTTGTTTCTTCATGCGGGCGGCTTCGGCAATCATGCCTTTGGCTTCTATTTCCATACGTTTGGCCTGTGCCAACATGTTGGCCGCAAGAGTCTTGTCATCCAGTGCACCGTCGGTGCTGGTCAATGGTGGAACATAAGGTGTGGCTGTGTCTTGTGCCTTGCGTTCTTCTCTGCGTTTGTATTCTGCTTCGGCCTTGCGCTTTTGTGCAGGATCAACCATGCCGGCGCTGGCATCAAGTTCTTGTAGACGTTTGAGTGCTTCTCCGCCTTGTTCCATTTCGCGAATGATTTTGTTCATCTCGTCCAGTTTCACACTGCTTTGTGCGCTGGGAGTTACAATAACTTGGTTGGTAGAGATCTTCTTGATCATGCCTTCACGATGCATGGCTTCCAGTTGTGGACGGCCATCGGGCAGGAGATTGCGGTGCAACACTTCTGACAAGTTTGTTGCGGCCTGTCCTGGAGCACTTTCCAGCGTGGCCATGATTGAGTTGTGAATATGTGTGGGCATGGTTTCTGGATATACCACAAGGCACATGTGCTCCTCGCCGGGTACTTCTCTGTAGAGAATAGCAACCTTGCGGTCACCGTGTCGTCCTATATGTTTAAGCATTTTGATCTCCTTGAGGTTGTGCTTGTTCTGCTTCTTGGGCTTGCTGTTGGGCTACAATAGAGTCCAAGAATGCAGAAAGTTTATCATAAACATCACCAACAGATTTCATCTCTGCGGCTCGGAATGCACCGCGAGTACATGCGGCATCGATGATTTGTTTGAGACTTGCTAAATCAGCAATAGTAAGTTGTGCGTTTTCCATATAGATATTTAACAATCAAATCTCAGAAGATTTTATTTTCTATATAATTTCGGGCAAATTAACCAATCCTAATTGCTGTCTAATTTTGGCAACAGGTATATAGAGATCTATCAGTTCTGGCATGTGTAATTTTAACAGATCTTGGTGCTTATCTTTTATATGGTGCAATCTCTCAAACCCATTCATTTTGGATCTACGTTTCATCTCGGGCCATGCACGATGGAACTCTAATATTTTTTCGGGACTGGAGCCGATTGGGTTAGAAACAAAGTAATTAACATCCTGACAAATAAGTTTAAGTACTGGACTGTCTAAATATGCAGACATAAGTTCGGGAGTGGTTTCAAAAAAACTAGGGTAATGATGATTACCAGTCGCTTGATTCCACTCATGGCTCATAATATGCCCAAGGTCATAACGTATTGCTGGACGTTTTTTGTAACGACTGATTGCTTCCTCACGGCCGCCCATGACCAGACTATATCCTTGTTGCCCTGCCTGTTCCATTAACCAAAGTTGAAGATATCTAAAAACTTCGTGACTTTTATACCCTTGATCAATATAAGATCTTGTGCCTTGTGACATAAAACCTAATATGTCAACGTCTAGCACAATAGGGGTAATCTTATTTTCAGTACAAAACTTAAACGCCCAAGATATATCCTGGGTGTTAAAATCATCGTTGAATTTCATGATGAATACCCTAAAGTCTATATCTTGTTCTAGCAAACTGCGACAAATAACTTCACTATCAATCCCACCACTAAACGCAACTGCCATTGGTCGTTTGATTGTTCCAGCAATCAATTGTAGTGCGGCATCAACTTCTTCTCGCAAAGATGCTACTGGTCTCTGTATTGATCTAAAGGTAATTTCAAAAGGATCTAGAGTATATTCAAAAGCAAGCATCTTTAACTGTGTAAGAATTCGTTCAGGCGGTCAACTGCCTCGTTGAAGTCCACTGCCCAAACCCGTGCCTCTAATATGTTGCCTGTGATCTGCATGTCAAACGGTATGACACCGCGAAAGCCAAAATCATCTGGAAGTTCGGTAGTGACTGTAAATTCCTGTAAATTCTTTGCCCTAAAGATCAAGTTAGTGGCCATGTCGACTGAGTTCATTTATACTCCTTAATATCCTTGTGCTTGACAATGATAAAGTTATATATCTGATTATCGAACCGGATAGGTAAATCTAGGTGTATAGTAATCTCAGGACCATCACGATGGTTGAGCAAACGATCGTTACCAACCGTGCCCACAAACGGTATCTTGTTCCACTTACCAAACACACGATCGCCTATATCCCATACGGCTTGGTAGCCTATACGGTCAAAGTAATCAGTTTGATTGCCCATGACTACCCATTTTTTTGCCAGACAGCAACAAGTTTGCCACTGAAACAAACAGGCTCAAACTGCCATATGCCATGTCGCCACGAGCAAAGTAATCTGCGGCAACCATCAAACTAACACCTGACACAAAGCCAGAAATAACATCTTGATGTTTTATTATCCATGCGTACATTATATAAAATCCTTAAACATTTTTTTACGTCCTTCTTCACCAATGTGATAGTCGAACAATTCCCTTGTGCGTTGCAACATAGCACAAGCCATCATCAATTGATCTTCACGGTCATCGCACATGAGTATCTGTTGCTCTATTGGACGCATGAGGTCAGTCATGCGTTTTTGAATCTCGCTCACATCTTTCTTTCGTGAATCATGGATTCAAATGTGTTCCACAAGAGATTGAACTTGCGCTCGTAGTATTCGGCCAATACCTTGAAATCTTCTGTTGCGGAATCTTGATCAATGTACATTTGAATGTCAGCAGTGACTTTCCAGCACTCCAAGATCTCTTGCTCTAGATCAAACCGATCTTTTGTTTTCTCAATCATTTCAACTTCCATCGTGGTTCCTCCATTCCTTCCTGGCCAGTTTAGCCTCTTCAACAACCCTCTTGCACAAAGTCCATACAGGATGCCAAAAGTATCCTAGTACAAAGCCCCAGACAAACGGTCCTAACGCTTGTAAAAAGTCATTCACGTTTCGACTCCAAAATGTTCTTTGATTCTCATACCGTTAGTTTTAGTAATATATCCACAACCAAGTGAATTGGATCTCTCTGTATCAGCGATCATAGCACATTCTCCAACAATCAACTGGGCCAATTTTTCTAATTTGTGCTGTTGGCGATAACAAGTCATTCCGTTAACAAACTGTAATAATTCAGCCTGTTCAGCAAGTTGTTTAGTTAGTTCGTGCATGTTGACTCCATTTGATATATCCACCATTGGTCTCACTCCACGGACAATATTGTTCCCATAGTGCTTGGCCTGTGTCAGGATTTTCTTTCATCAATCGGTCTATGCCGGGTCGAGTCGTATATCCGTCCAAACTCCAGTTGTGATTTTTCAGTGCAGTTTCAAGTTCGGTCATGGTTCAAGTCCAAAATGTTCTTTAATTCTCATGCCGTTTGTTTTGGTAATATATCCACAACCAACTGAATTGGATCTCTCCGTATCGGAAATCTCAGCACATTCTTGCACAATCAATCGGGCGAATTTCTCAATATCAAAGTGCTCGTCAATCATGAATGTTCTGTTGCCATACACTTGATTCCAGGCACCGCACTCACGTGCAAATTTTTCTATGCGTTGGTTCATTACTCAGCCTCGTCATAGTAAGCATATTGACCCCAAGGTGGTTCAATGGTTGTGGTACCATGCAAGATCCAAACAGTATCTGCATAGTTCTCATCGCCCCATGAACCAAAAGGGTAGCCGTCTGTGAACACAACCAGTCGCTTGGGTTCAATTTCATTGTCCTTCAAATACTTGAAGATACAATCAAAGTCAGTGCCACCGCCACCTGTTACTTCGTAGTCGCAGATGTCCTCCAGGTTGTCTGAGTCGTATTGTGCAGGGTTGTATGCATCAGTATCAAACGTGATAACATGAATACGATATGCAGGGAACGAGTCCATAATACCTTGGATCTCACCCAAGAAGTCCTTCAACATCTTTTCTGAGATTGAGCCCGAAGCGTCCAGTGCAATAGCAATATCAATCATGGGATCCAGTTTCATACCGGGCATGACCGCATCCATGTGCCAACCTTTACGGCTGGCTCGCATCCAGGTGTAGTCACTCTTGATGGTGGATTCCAATTGCATACGCAACAATTCACGCCAGTTCATCTTGGGCTCGGTCATGTCTTGTATAAGACGCTTGACACCTGCTGGGATATTGCCTGCACCATCCACTGTAGCGGCTGCCGCCAACATGGCTTCTTTGATCTCGTCGCGGATTTGTTGGCGCTCTTCAGGTGTTAGTTTAGGACGACCTTTGCCTTCTTGGTCGCCATCGCCACCATCAGCAGGATCGCCCTCACCATCCATGTGCTCGTCAATCATCTTGTCCAACAAGTCACTGATGTTGATCTTTTCTGCTTTCTCGTACAACTGGTCGTAGATTTCTTCTGAACTCATGCCGTCATACTTGCGATCAAACAGGCAAGGCACTGTGGTAATCATCTCACCTACCTTGTGTTTGACCAAATCTTGGTTGACAGCAAAGTCATTGGCAATATTAAACAACTGTGGGTCGCGATTGCCGCGACGTCCAAAGTGATCATAAACACAATGCAGGACCTCGTGTCCAAACAAGAATTCAATCTCTTTGGGCTTGAGCATTTTAATAAAGCGGCTATTGTAATAGAAGTTTCTGCCGTCTGTTGCGGCAGTGGCACACCACTCGTCTGCGTTTACCAGTTTCAAACGAGTAGCAAGATTGCCAAAGAATGAAGCCTTGAGCAACAGGCCCACACGGGCAGTGATCAACATTTCACGCACAATTTTGTCGAGTTTTGGGTCCATGGGTCCAATAAGATCTTTGAACTTATCAGACTCTTTTTTGTTAGTAGTAGTAGCGGTAGTCACGGGCTGTTCCTTTTGTTGTTTATGTGTATATTATAACAGATCACGATTTATTGGTCAAGTAGTACTTGGGTACTATGACACAGGGTGACTCAACAAGAACCAACTGAGTTCTTTGTCTGTTGCAACATAGATTCGGTAGTCATTGTATTTGGCACTGAAGGACCAAGTGGAGTTGATGTCATCCGGCTCAAATTCTTCCTCATGATGTTGTCGGGTACGAAGCAGTTCACTTCGAACTTCCACGTCTTGACCCCATCCATAGGTTGTGGTGAACCAACGTCGGGCACGATCAAAACTCAACACTCCTGTGCCAATCCAGTGTCCTTTTGAAAACTCAATCATGTACTGGTAGGCGGTATGATGACTGTACCTTGCATCTAATTTTATAACTTTGTATTTCATACCTGGAGAAGAAAAGGGGCCATGTGTCCACAGCCCGTGTATTTAATCCACACGACCCCTTAAACTTAGGCCGACGCCTGCAAGATGTACTTGCCAAAGCGTTGGTGAAACTCGTCAAAGTTCTTCAACTTGGTTGGGAGGAAGGGCAAGTCGTATGTGGTCAATGCAATACGAGCACCCATCACAGTCAACTCTGTCTCAAAGTTCTTCATCATGTAGCCCAGGAAGTTATCGGCCATCTCATGGAACTTTTTGTCTTCCACTTTGTTCTCCACTGCACCCTTCAACTCATAGCACATGGAGATTACCAGGCTGTACATGGCTGACACTTCTTTGACATTCAAGTCTTTGACTTTGCCGTTCAAGATGTCTGTAGGGTTAGGCATGCGGCCGGCAACCTTTTTATGGGCCATAAACTTCACTGCCAACCCTTCACCCACAGTACCTGCAATCAAGTTCATTATGGTGTCGTCGTCATCGCCTTCGTCAAGTAACTGGCTCACAAAGGTCCACGAACGTGGTGTAGCAAATGCACGGCTGGCACTCTTGGCATCAAAGTCGTACAAGTCTTGCTTGGCAAAACTCAAGTAACCGACCACGTCCTTGTGGATACGGTTGTTCACCGCCCACTCTTGCCATGATGCAAAGTCCACTTTCATCTCTTGGTGGATGAAACGGTTTGCCAGCGGAGTCGGCATTCTATAAGTAACGCCTTTGTCGCTTTCACGGTTACCTGCGGCAACCATCACAACATTGTCGGGTAATTTATACTTGCCAATGCGTCGATTCAAAATAAGTTGATAAGCGGCACTCTGGACAGACGGTGCGGCACTGTTAAGTTCATCCAAGAACAAAATTACAATAGGGTAGTCCTTGGACATTTCTTCATCGGGCAGTTCCACAGGAGGAGCCCAATCCATCTTGCCAATGTCCTTGTTGTAGAACGGAATACCACGGATGTCTGTGGGTTCCATCTGACCCAGGCGCAGGTCAATCATCAAGCCACCAAGTTCCCGGGCAATGCCTTCAACCAGTTCACTCTTGCCAATGCCGGGAGGACCCCACAAGAACAAAGGACGTTTTACTTTGAATGCTTTGAGCAAAGATTTTTTTGCTTGAAGCGCGGTAACGGTGCGGGATTCTGACATGGGCTGTGCCTTTCAAGTTAATAAGTCTATATTGTAGCAGATGTTGATTTTGTGGTCAACTGTTTATTGTTGTAAAAGGGCTGAGAACTTCTTCAGGTTCTTGTGCCTCTGGCTTCTCGTAAACCCAAGATACTGGGATTTCAAGTTCACGGGCAATGTCCATTGCAGTCCGGCCCTTCTCCAGCAAGTACCGGATATCCAAATCAAGTTCGCTCATTCTGCTCATGCTGTCTCCCTGTCCATGATGTAAGTGAATAAAATAAATTTTGCACGGTTCAGAGTCAAACGCTGGTCTTCCAAGATGTTAGCAAGGTTGTCGCTGTTGTGAGGACCATAAGCCACCATCTCTTGGCTATCGCTCATTAGCCCGGCTACCATCATGGCAGGTCCTGACGTACGAAATGTGATGCTACGTTCCACACTCTCGCGAAGTTCGACTTCGGTAACACCATACATGCGAACTTCACGTTTTTGGCTTTCAGTCAGTTGTTTCAATTTAGGCTCCTTTTGTGTCTGTATGTGTATATTATAGCAAATCGGTAATTATCGGTCAACCAATTGCTTTGACTAGTCCTGTGAGCCCGATTGCCAGTGCAACAATGTTTACCAGTAACTGTGGGCGATTTGCAACACGGATTGACCATGCCATGAACAGTATAGTTCCCAGGAAAAATGCAAGAATGTTCCAAGGGTAGGCCGCAGGGCCCACGGCGTTGAGACTGTGGCCTGCAATGATAAACACTGCCCCGGTCCACTGTAGTATTTCGTTAATTTCTAATTTCATGTTATGATTATAACCGATCTTGAATATTTGGTCAAGTCAAAAAAAAGCCCTACACGCAGTAGGGCTTTGGTAGTACTAAAGTATTACTTTTTACATAGTGGGTCCGTTACCGCTCTTAAACCCTAATACACCACCTTCTGCTTCGATGCGTTTATATACATCTTCCAACAAGATTGGTGCAAAGTCTGTCTGCTCCACGCATACACAATGATAGCGAGAGTCAATCTCATTGCCGTATAATACAGTTCCGGCCTTGGCATCAACACCACGTGCCTTCTTCACACGACTGGCATGCAAGTGTCCGTGTATGTTTACACCAAAGCGGCCCAATGAAGCCTCATGCACAGGGATATGACTCAAGATCATTCCGTTCATCACATGGTATGCACGTAACTCACGAAAGTATTCGCGGTACTCGTCATCACGGAAGATGTCGTGATTGCCACGGATCAATACTTTGTCCCCGTTCAACCTGGCCAATGTCTTCAAGGCCTTGCGGTTGATAACAACATCACCCAAGTGATACACCTTGTCGTTTGGACGAACACGATCGTTCCAGTTTTTGATCATGGCCTCGTCCATCTCGGCAGGATCAGTCCATGGCCGTAATTTCACTTCAGGATCGTCAGGGTGTGTGAAGTGACAGACGCCGGCGTGTCCGAAGTGTGTGTCACTGACTAAAAATACTGCTGGCATCTTGTGCTCCTTTCTGTAATTGTTAATTATAGCATTTTGGGAATATCTGGTCAAGTAGTACTAAGTTATTACTTCTTGCCAGGTATGATCACCCATGTACTTGACCTGCATTAGGTACTGGTAATCTTCTGGCACGCCAGTGTTCCAATCGTCGGGTCCAGTAAGTACCAGTAGATTTTTGTTATGCCTCTTGTGCCATACCAACCAATAGCAATGACCCATCACGATCTGAAAACTGTATTCTGCGGCATATACTGCATCAGTAACATCCAGTCTACGTCGAATGTCATCCGCTTGGCGTTGCAGTACTGTGACCAATTCCATTATGCGATCGTATTCCTGCTGGGCATACATCCTGGCATGGTTGATCATCAAGTCCTTTTGCTTCTCAACAGGCACAAGATCAAATGTAGGACCTAGTGTGCTGGTAGCGTAAGGTGTTACATTTCTGTTGAAAAAATGTACTAGAGTATTGCCAGTGGTGACATCAAAACTTTCACGGCCCTTGGCTGAGTTTGGCTGATCAGAATCCGCCATATTCCTTGAAGCGACGACGTGGTTCGATGTCCAACTGCTTGTACAGATACTCACGACCGATCAACCGGTGTTCGATCTCTTTGAGAGCCGTGACTACTGCACTGTGTTTAGGACCATCAATCTTTGGCTTGTCGCCGCGGCCTAGTTCTCTAGCACGACGAGCACCAATCAGCACTAGGTCGTAACGGTTTTCTACTGCCTCAACTGCGGCTTCATTGCTGAGCCCCAGTGTTGATTCATATCTGATTGCGTCTTGAATGTTTTGTACGTTATTCATCTTGGTCCTTTGGTTAAATGTTAATGTAAAGATGCGGATAATCAACTTGAAAGTCAGATAGTGTATAATCAAAATCACAAAGATTACCCCTGCTATCTTGATCAGGATCTAGATCTAATCTAACCAATTTTATGGCTATGAATAATCTAGTAGATTCTATATTTTCTACACTATGACAACGATTCACGTTGTAACAATACCAATCTTGCTTGAATACATATTGTTCAACAGAATTTATTTCAGTGTAAGGAATATTTGTAGACACCCCAACAATAGGTTCAACACGATCGTAAAATACAGTTTTTACATCATTGCCACCTAAAGTTATAAAATAGTTCAAACCAATTGCTCTAGAACGATCACAATGTGGCGGCAAGCATGCCGGCGTATCTTGTGTGTTTTTCATAATTCCTATCATACCACTAATTTCATGGCGAGGAAAAAACGATTGGAACTCATCTTTGATCAGTTGTGTTAAAAAATCTGGATTACCAAAATAATGATGCACAGAATTAATTTTATTACCATGAAACTCATCCAACCATCGCTTGTGATCTGGATCACACGCATAGGAATCAGCATAACTTTGTACTGCATTGATCAAATCGATTGACGGTGCAGGCAAATTAATTTTGATCACATTACCAGTCTGTATGTTATTCATCTTGGTGCTTTGATAATCCGTTTAAGTGTCTATCTTTGATCTCTTCCAGATCTTGGAACAGTCGCTTTTCTTGTGTTGTAAGTCGATCCTTGTGTGTCTTGCGTGGGTTACCGCATAAAAAACAACCGGGGTTGCCACAATCCATGGCATGGTGTTTGGCCAGTCTATGTGGTTGTTTAAGATTTGCCTGATTGTATGTATTGTGTGATCGGGCAATCTTTACTTGCCTGGAAATTGCCACATCTGTTTTGTGGCGACGTTTGGAGTTTAAGTATCGGGCTAGATCGTTGCTCATATACACCTGTGTAATAATGTAGAACTATTGTAACATAGTCCTACATCATTGTCAAGTTACAATGGCTGATATTCTTCTTTACCGCAACCACACTCTGGACAGTTGTAGTATTTTGGCAAATCTTCAAACTTGCCATCTGTCTCTTCATTATGGACATGTCCACATACAGTGCATACGTATTCCATGGTAATTCCTTATTGTGCTTCTTTGTGAGCAGTCAATGCTTTGGTAAAGCGATTGGCATGTGAACGTTCGGCCTTGGCCAGGGTTTCAAACCAGTCAGCAATTTCGTCCAAGCCTTCGTCTCTAGCAGTTTTTGCCATGCCAGGATACATGTCGGTGTACTCATGTGTTTCGCCGTGTATGGCTGATTCCAGTGCTTCAGCAGTGGTCTTGGCTGTCATTCCTGTGGCAGGATCTCCAGAACCACCATCAATCAAGTATTCCATGTGACCATGTGCGTGTCCTGTTTCACCTTCGGCTGTGCTACGGAACAGGGCTGAAATGTCATTGTCGCCGGCCACGTCGGCCATGTTTGCAAAATATAGATAGCGGCGATTGGCTTGGCTTTCACCGGCAAATGCCGCTTTCAAGTTTTGTTCGGTAAGTGTACCTTTTACAGATTGTGTCATATTTCCTCCTTGTAGACAACACTATTATATAGTATAGTTGTAGCCTAAGTCAAGAGGTTTTGCCATTGAATTTTTCTATGTCAGCAATAGTATCATGCCACTCTGGAAGTGCTAACAAGACAAGTTCTATGCATAACACGTGGACAGTCATCTGGGGTACCGGTGGCCAAATGCATCAATGAACGATTGTCCCAAAACACAATATCAAATGGTTTCCATTTGTGTCGATAAACATATTGTGGCTTGGTGGTATGCTCGAATAAAAATTGCAAAAGTTCTTGACCTTGTTGTTCGGGCAAGCCATCAATCCTGGAAGTAAAATGTGGGTTTACTAACAAAGTCTTAAACCCACCTACTGGATGTTGTTGTACAATAGATTGCAGGCGAGGGGGATTTTTAGCCCGCTGTTCTGTAGATAGATCTGGACGATAGGGATTTTGAGATTGTAATTCGTCGTACTTATGATAATACACATGCTCGGCTCGCAGGCCTTGCAGTTGTTGTTTCATGTCTGTACTGAGACCATCATATGCGGCTTGTTGATCAGCAAACAGGGTATCTCCACCTTGAGCAGGTAACACCTGAGCATGCAAAAATGCTCCTGCATACGGGTATTCTTTCCAACTGCTGTCAGAGTGCCAGTATAGTCCTGCATCTCGAATACCAATGGGCCGAGAATCTTTGATTACATTGCTCACCACCAGCACTTCAGGATGCCCCGGCAAAGGATAATCTAGTACAGGATGATTATATGTTGATAGATTACCAAAATTGCTAGAAAGAGCAATAAGTTGGTCAGGGGTGATTGGTTGATCACGAAATATCAACAAATGCTCTTGAAGATGAATTGATTTTAATTCAGCAACTACGTTGTCTTCAAGCGGTTGAGAACAATCAAGACCTATGACTTCTGCGCCAAATGGTCGTAGTTTAGTAATCTGCATGATGCAATTATTTATCTACACTGATATTGTTATAATTATTCAGGATCGACTTGGGCACTGATGATCATTGCCGGAAATTCAAGTCCTTGGCCTAAATTTCCTGCTGAAACAAGATCAGCCCAGGCTTGTGCTGTGGCTAGATCTGGCCAGGACCGAACCACAGATCTTGGTGAGCTTTCAGACACGCTTTCAACAACTGATTCACTAACAACATTATTACTTGAAACTCCGTGCGTTGTTGCAAATGTTTCTAAAACTGATTGTGCTTGTGCTTGGAAGACAGATATTGCTGTTGTAAAATCGCTTCCAGATAAGTTATGATGGGCAAATCCCCCGTTGACTACAGTAGTTGTACGCATGATAATCTCCTATATGCTTTGAAGTATTTATACTAGACAACCCAATAAGGTCCAAGAGTTATGTATTATCAATTACCAATTTGGAGCGGGATACGAGAATCGAACTCGTCACTAAACCTTGGCAAGGTTTCGAGATACCACTTCACCAATCCCGCATTTGAGAAAAACCCTGTCGTATGTGCCAACTTCCGGGAGTGGCCAGCACACAGAGGACAGAGCCGTGTTGCTTTCGCTTGTTAGGCTGCACGTAGACCTTTGAATCGATCTGCGGCATATGAAGCCGCAAACGCATCAGGTTTGACAAAAGGTATAACATTACACACACCCTTGATGTAACCAATGGCCTGTGAAATCACACAACTTGATCCATGCATTTCGTTGGGATTGATGTCCAGGTGAACTTCAACTTCACGCCCTTCTAGTACTTCGGCCAGTTTTAGGTACAATTCGCTTACTTTGTACACTTCGGTCATGAGCCGCAAACTGGGGCGACTGGCTCGTTGATCCCAGTCACGCTCACGTTGCACTTCACCAAACAATTTGCAACCGTTGTTGCCGTTGATATGAACCACGATAGCCAGCACATAGTCAGCATGCCAAGCACCGTCAACTTTGATACGTTCACTATCACAACCAAGATAGATTCGAGTTTCGGGTGTTTGAGTCCGAATGAATTCTGCCACTTGGTCAATGTCTAGTTTTTTCATCATTTGCCTTCTATTTAACCTGATAAACATTACAGTTTTATTATGGTGCCCCAAGAGAGACTCGAACTCTCAAAATTTGGCTTCTAAGACCAACACGTATACCAATTCCGTCATCGGGGCTGAATACTGGCACGGGAACTAGGGCTCGAACCTAGAATGACAGAGTCAAAGTCTGTAGTGTTACCATTACACTATTCCCGAACAAAAAACTTGGTGGATGAGAGTAGAGTCGAACTACCACTTAACTCCGTATGAAGGAGGCGCACTACCATTATGCTACTCATCCATTGGGGTGTCTGATGGGGATCGAACCCACGCATATCGGGATCACAACCCGAGGCCTTACCACTTGGCGACAGACACCGTTGATTGGCCGGTCCTGAGAGATTTGAACTCCCAACTTCCAGTTTCGAAGACTGGCACTCTATCCAATTGAGTTAAGGACCGCTTAACATAAGCAAACACACTACATCCAGCGAACCCATCTGCTGGCTTAGTTATTAATCGCTACAGGGTAACCGGAACCCTTCGCTGAGGCGTTAGTAATGTGTTTGCTTATGGTAGGGGTGCTCGGGAACGATCCGAGTTTTACTGGTTAAAAGCCAGTTACTTCACCTTAAAGTTTCACCCCCGCTATCTTATCACTCTTGTCACTTGTCATGACAGATCTCCTTTTAAAAAATTGGTAGCCAGAACAAGAATTGAACTTGTAATAATCGCTTATCAAGCGACCGTTATACCATTTAACTATCCGGCTATAAATATGCGTATGATTACCGCTGACGACGCTATGATATTCCTGTCCCAAGAGGCACAAGGTGTTTATCAACAACGATTTTATTCCACCACAACTCGCAAGTTCACTCTCAATACCATGCTGATCAACCCACCTAAAGAGTTCAAACTTGATACTACGTTTGTGGTGCCTCCTCCAGGTTCCGACCCTGGTTCCCTGGATTTTCAGTCCAGTGCTATGACCACATCAGCTAAAGAGGCGTAATGGTACATCCTGACGGGCTCGAACCGCCGACAGCCTCGGTGTAAACGAGGAACTCTACCAACTGAGTTAAGGATGCATGTTTGGCGGAAGCGGTGAGATTCGAACTCACGGTACCTTTCGATACGCTGGTTTTCAAGACCAGAGCCATAGACCACTCGACCACACTTCCTAATTTTGGAATAGCGGGTGAGATTCGAACTCACGATTTTAGGGATTTGCAATCCCTTGCATTTGACCACTCTGCCACCGCTATATATTGGTCCGAGTAGTAGGATTCAAACCTACGACCCTCTGGTCCCAAACCAGATGCGCTATCAGGCTGCGCTATACTCGGTTAATTTTTTTCTTGATCCACATGCCGAACAATGTACCACAGTAGGCACCTGCCAGGGCTGGAATTAATGCCCAGTGATCTTCGGTGTAGTTGATCACTGCCACACTGGCTGTGAATGTCACAGCCACAGACCACCATGCGGCCATCATGGCACGATCATCCTGAATTGACTTTACAAAGTAAACATAAATCAAATCAGTGGCAAACACTGCCGCAAAAGTTATGAAGTAGGTCCACATGTTATTTCTTGGTTAATGGAGATTCTTGTGTTTTTTCTATCTCCGGCGGTTCTTCAAATCTTGCATTGCCACCAAGTCCTTTCCAACTGTCTTCTGTGAAGATTCTAATGGGTCGCCAGTGTCGAGCAATGATGTTGTTGATTACAACAAGACCAATTACCACAACAACAAAGCCTAGTGCTGTCAAAACACTACCGGCTAGAAACACTGCCGCTTGATCCATGTCCATAAGTTTTTCCTTAATTTTGGAGCGGGATAGCGGAATCGAACCGCTGACTCTAACTTGGAAGGATAGGGTAATACCATTTTACGAATCCCGCTTGTTGTATATTATACTGTGTATAGACAGTTTAGTCAATGACTTTGAATACTGGAGCGGAATACCAGAATCGAACTGGTGACATGACCTTGGCAAGGTCGCGTTTTACCCCTAAACTAATTCCGCATAAGTGGTGCCCCCACCATGATTCGAACACGGCACCTACTGATTACAAATCAGTTGCTCTACCGAATGAGCTATAGGGGCAAATTTTGGCTCCTCAGGGTGGGATCGAACCACCGACACCTTGATTAACAGTCAAGTGCAACTACCGCTGTGCTACTGAGGAATAAACTTTGGCGGAACGTTAGGGAGTCGAACCCTATCAACAGCGTTAACCATTGTACAGATTAGCAATCTGCTGCCTTACCATCCGGCCCACGTTCCTCTATACTATTATATAGTTAACACCTCATGGTGTCAACAGTTATTTGGTGGAGAGTCAGGGATTCGAACCCCGTATACCGTAAGGTGGAAGATTTACAGTCTCCTGAAGTCGCCAATGCTTCTCACTCTCCAATTTGGTGGACCGTCCCGGGTTCGAACCGGGGACTGAGGCTTGCAAAGCCACTGTGTTCCCAACTATACCAACAGCCCAATTATTTGGCGACTCCGAAAGGATTTGAACCTCTGACATTTGGTTTTGGAGACCAACGTTCTGCCGGACTGAACTACGGAGCCATCAACACACTGTTGCCAATGTGCGTATCGAAACACTCTACATGGATGAACCCACTTGCCTTGAGGCCTGAGAATGCTTCGATACGCTCGGTTTTTTTTGTGTACAAAAACACAAGCCATCCCCGAGGCCGCCCATTTGCAGTTTTGAGTGATACCGGCTCGCGTTGCCTTGCACTTTGATAACGATCATTGAACGTTATTGTGAATCCATTGCCAATACTCTTCTGTTGTCATTCTAGTTCTCCTTAAAAACAAAAAACCCTGGAGTTTTTAGTTCCAGGGTCTTTGAATTAGATACGATTGCGTACTACGTTAAGACCCTGTGTCTCCTAGAATGATTGCTGTTGCGCGACCATAGGCATGTGACCAGGCAGATGTCTGACTGAACATATTCTTGGGCGACAAACAGAGTTTCGTTTTCATAGTATCAATTATAGTTTATTTACCTTTGTGCGTCAATCATTTTGGCAAACTTTCTTGTTGTATTTACACAACAGATTTTATTCACCTATACAGAAGGGTTTGCTGTAGATTGGTGCCCCGGTATCTTTTCCAATCATACTGTTGATTGGGTTGATACTGGTTTCTACCAGATGGTTGCAGAAGTCTTTTTCTAATAATAAATTTTTAATGCCTTTTACATAAAGATTAGCCACGTCATTGTGCTTCTTTAGCAAAACATCTAATCCAAGATCAAATCCACAAGAAAGTTCGCCATCAATGCCATCAACATTCACGGGGGCCAATTCAAATTTGGATTCGGCGCCTTTTTGTGCAAAACTTGCGCCAGCAAATACTTCATTTTGTCTCGATAAGTTTTTTTGCCATATGCTATACGTAGCACTTGCGATGTTTTTAAATTTGGAACCATCGGGATCTAACCTGGCCTTGCCTGTATTTGCACTCATACGAAGTTTGAGTATTTTTTTAATCATATGACTTTGTTTGAGTGCCAACATAGGGTCAGTAAAAAAACATTCAATGTTTTCAAAATTCATTGTGCTCAACAAGGTTCTTGCATCATGGCATGAATAATATTTGTTATCTTTTTGGAATACTCTAGGTTGTTCGTGTCCAGTAATCAAACACCAGGTTGAACCACCGAACTGGTCAGCACAATAGTCCCACATTACAGAGTCCGTGGTTCCCATGGCAAATTTAGGGATCATTGAAATATTTTGAAAGATCCAATCTTCTCCTGTTACAATTTGTTGTTTGGCCGCAGGATTAAAACGTTCTTTTACAGTAATTTTGGTCAGTGGGTCATGATGGTTGTTTTTTAGCCAATCCACATATTGTGAATTATTCCAGGGCTCGTACTTGTCGTTGACCCAAATTACAATTTCATCAATGTGTAAATTATTGCGTTTGAACACATTGTAGATTGTGTTACTATCTGTACCGCCACTCCACGACAGCATCACATGTTCATATTTGTTTCTTAAATTACACGCATGCTGATCCATCAGTTGATCCAAGGACTCAGCAGGGTCTTGTAACCAATTTAGTTGGTCATTCTGTTGGTCGTGACAAACAAACTCAATAGGAGTTTTGCTTATAAATGCCTCGTATTTTGCAAGTATATGATTGAAAATTATTTTGCCATTAACACGGAAATAGATAGAGGGCATTTGTGTAGCGTATGATTGGATGCGGGGGACAGATTCGAACTGCCGATGCACCTGGCTTATGAGACCGGTGTGGTGACCGCCCTCCCCGCGGTATATTTAATGCTCTGCGTCCCCCGGCGGTAATTATAGTGTATCAGAAATTTCGTCAAGTTGCCCCAACTAGTCTATTCATCACTTACACCCTCCACCCGCTTCCCGACAGGGACCGTTCTCGTATTGCTAACGCCGGTTAGGTTGGACCGCTGATTGCTCAGTGAAACTTTGCTGTTTCAGAACCACCCGTGTGTGTCATCACACTTCTCATCGTCTGGGTCAGACTATCCAGTGACGCTGGAACGTAGGGGAGAGGCCACGGTTGCAGGATCTAGTGCTCCGAAGAGGAAGTGTCCAGGCGGTGTGGCCTCAAACTTGGCGGTCTTAGGGGGTAACGATCCCCACTCTTACGGCGTGACAAGCCGTCGTGCGTCCATGAACACTTTAAGACCAAATTTTTATAGTCAAGCACCGAGAATGCCAATTTAGGAGTCCGGTGCTTCCGTTCCAAAGCCGATGCAGTTATATCAGGATCAGTCGCCGGCCGCTGTGACCCGAATAGTGTATGCGTCCATACACGATACCTTATCGATGCTTGACTATAAAAACAATGGTACTCCGTGGGGGAATCGAACCCCTCCTTACCCGCGTGAAAGGCGAGTGTCCTAACCGATAGACGAACGGAGCATGTAGTTTTACATTGAGGAACCATTGTGGATCTCGTTCTGCTTGGTTTGCGAGGCCAAGTCACCACGGTCATTACTGCCAGACGATCCGCCGCTTTTCTGGATCTACTTTTTACAGTAGAGAGCCGACTTCATGACTGATAGCAAGTGGACACCCGCCGGTGTCAATTCACTTCTACCAATGCCTCTAACGGGTCTGGTAACCTCTTTGTATATTTTAATGATCTGTTGCAAGTAGTCTCGATCGACTTTGTTGCTTTGTTAAGTTCTATTGTAGCAGAGTTTCAATTTATGGTCTAGCACAAAAAAGAAAACCCTCCGAAGCGGAGGGTCTTTGTTAGTAGTACTTTTGTATTACAGACAAAGCCCCCAATGGCAATCCCACTCATGTTCTGAGCGAAGGGTTGTGATGATTGCAGTTGTTTGTTTCATAAGTGTATTATATATGACAAGTGAATAAAAGTCAAGGCTTTTTGGCTCGGTTGCAAGCAGGATCTCGACAAGCCGTAATTCGTTTGCGATCACAGTCTGGGCAGTCTTTGATTCTGATCCACATGGTGGGCATGAATCTTACAACCTCATTTTTGCCTGGTTTATCCCAACTGTCACATTTGATAGCATGTTGCATAATGTCTCCTTGACATACATATACAACGCCGTAGCCCGTCAAAGGGTTTACACAAACTGTGTTACTTTGCTCATTTCTTAGTCAATAGTTTTACTACCTGTTGATACTCACGCTCAATATCACGTGCAAACTCATCGGGTGTTTGTTTTCGGGGAACTCCAGCATGTACCACAGTGAGAATTTGTTTTTGCACTTCTTCGTTGGCTCTAGCACTTTCTAGCATGTTGTACAAGCGATCACGTGTGTCTTTGGGGGTTCCCGGTGGCGCCCAGAACCCAGTCCAGCCTTCTTGGCTGATATTGTACCCAAGTTCCACAAGACTTTTTATACCATTACGTCCCTTTGGGGTTAGCACTGCCAGGCCGTTTAGTTCTCCAGTGGCAACTCGATCCTCCAACAAGAAAGTAACAGTGGTAACTTCGATACTCTTGTTCATCAATGCCAACATGGCCGCATTGTCACCGTTGTAGTTCACCATGATGAGATTGGGATTGTTGCCCAGCAATTCTTCAAGTGCAATTCTGGTAATAGCGCCATTGTTGCCCACAGCCACAGTGCGTGTTTTCAATGCAGACTTCAGTTGCTCGACTGTGCGGATGTCGGAGTCTTTGCGACTGACTAGCATCTGGCCGTTTGTGGCACCACGCATGAGTGGCACAATCTTTGTCATGATTTCGTGGGCCGCGGGGTTACTGGCAGAATTGTAAACCACTGCACTGCTACCGGTATACATCACAGTGTTGCCGTCGGGCTTGGCAGCCATCAACTCCTGCATGCCAACTAGGCCTTCGGCGCCAGGTTTGTTGACTACTATAGCCTCAACGCCCTGGCGTGCCAATTCCTTGGCATACACACGTGCCGCAAGGTCAGTGTTGCCCCCGGCCGCATAGGTAACAATAATTTTCAATGGTTCTGCCGCATGAGCAGAAGCCACAAGTAATAATGAGAGTAAAAGTTTTTTCATAATTGATTGTAATCCAATTCAAAAGGTACGCTGGATTCAGCCAGTTCTTTGAACCGATCTGTGACTAAACCACTCAATCGCAACAGAGCCCTGTGCCAGTATCCAGCGTTGAAAGTGCTGTGAGCACCTGTGGGCCAATCCCAATGCACAACATCTCCGGTCCGCCAGTGAGTGTAAATTTCGTCTCCAAAAATAATACCTTGTCCCCAGCGCCAGTCAGTGAGCAATATTAACACACGACTGGCAGTGCGTCTATCATTTTGAAAAGCCGCAAGTTCCTCCTCACTGAATTGAATCTTGTGTATACTAGATTCTTCAGGAGCAATGTAACCGTATCCCAGTTCATCTATATGCAATGGTTGCAACGCACCTGGTACAAGTGTTTGTACTCGACCACTGGGCTTGCGATAGCCGATCAAATCACCGATACGTTCTATCACGGCAGTATCGGTGACCAACCATCTATCAAAGTCTTTGGGATCTGCTGACTCACCCACAATAGTACCAATATCAGTGTCTTTGTACCCTAGTTCTCGAGTCAACTGATCTGCCACTGCCAGACGGCTGATGTGTTTTGCTTCCTGTAAACTGGGAATACTTTGTGCAATAGTTTGACCGTGACTTAAAAATTCGTTCCACTCCGAATGTGGAGGAATATTGCGGATATTACCTAGGTATTTGTAATGCGTTGCCATGAGAAGTTGAAAATAGGAGATAGGTTTATTCTGTTACGAGGAAAACCTATCAAAACCCTAGGCTACAATCAAGCGGCCAATGCGAACTGTGAGTCGTTAGCGGTTACTTTTGTTTAGTTTTTACGACTATCGCTGTCGTGCTGTCCACTTCAATACTCCTGACCCAATCGATCCTGTGTCATCCCCACCTAAATATACCTCATACACTTAGGTGGAGATGCCGGGCACTGCCCCCGGGTCTTGAATCCATTTTTATCGGCTTCATACAGCAATAACTTACAGTATATATTTATACAGGTTGTTTGTCAACCTATTTGGTACTCACATGACATGCGGCCACAATCTGTTTGTTTTGTGCCCGGAATTCTTCACGTTTTTGAACTCGGGCTTGCTCGCATTCTGCCTGAGTTTTGAACTTGGCCTGTTCGCCATACTCAGGCACCGGTCCTAAGACACTAAAACTCAACACCCAGATCAGAGTCCGGCTCATGGCAAAATCCTAACTACTGTATTTATAGCCCAGTAGTTAAAAATCCACTGGTCATGGACCGATACAGTACTCCTTTGACCATGTAAATTTCAAACTGCTAAAACGCATGTCGCCAGATCTAAACCAGCCGTTGTCCCGTAACCAATTGGTAAATCCAAACTCACTGGTCAAATTATGAAATCCTTTGAGATAGTTTACCGCTGCCGGATTGTTGTCGGACAAGTCATGAAGCAGATGTCGATCAGAACTGTGTACATTGCGCCAGTCACCGTGTACCTGTAGTTGCAGTTGATCAAAAGATTCGTTGCCAATTTTTTGTGTGTGGCTGACTCCGATATAAACTTCGTCGTGTCTTCCGCAAGCAGTGGCCCAGGCACGGTATCCTGCAGGATCTTTGTCCCATTTGGACTCAGCCCAGTCATTACTGTACAACGGTTGTGCAGTTTGTTTAATGATGTTTTTAACCGCACGTTTGACCATGTGTGCTTGTTTGATTGCAATCAATGGCTCAAAGAAAAAATGTTCAATATAATCATGGCCCATTGTAGGTTGTAGCACCATGCTGAGTTGTCTATGATACCAAGCACCGTCACGATAGATCAGTCTGGGTTTTTCGTAGCCACCTATGGCTTTCCATGTGTGCCCGGCGTGATTTTTTTCGCACAGAAATTTCACAGCATCTGCAGAACTTGTGTTGCCGTATTTGAGTAGGTCGCCTTTGTTCTTCCATACCCAGTCTTCGTCGGGCAAATCAATCAGTCGCAGGTCAGTGTCGTGATCATCGTAGCGTGTGATGATTGTGGTTGGATCCCAGTGATTATTTTGGATCCAGTATACATTGCGCTCGGGAAACATTTCTGAATCTTCTCCGGCCTTGATGATCAGTTCGTCAATGTGAATATTGTTACGTTTAAAAATGTTGTAGATAGTATGACTGTCAGTGCCGCCACTCCATAACAGAATCAGTCGCTCATATTTCTCACGCAAGGCAAGAGCATGTTGCGTCATCAAGAAGTCTAGCGATGCTTCGGGTTCCAGAGTCCAATCAAATTGATCAAACTCATAGTCATAACAGTAAAATTTAAGTTCGTGATTGTTTTTCCAGCAATCTCGCAGGGCTAGAAACACATTGTTGTAATGTTGCCCGTTTACTTGATATGATACCATGTTATTTTTTAAGTTGATCTCTGTAGTATTCAGTTTCTTTGACGGCCCTGGCATTCAAGTCAGCATCTGCTTTGACCACTACAAAACTTCTTTCTGTAAGAGGTTTGGTCAGTTCTGCATCCTGGTTCCATGTTTTGATAATGCTGATCAATTCTGCATTCTTCAACAAATTGCTGTTGTTGGGAATTGCTGTGGCATACCAAGTCTCAAATTGATATTTTGGCAACACAGTACTCATGGCAGGAATGTCACTACGCACAGCCTTGCTGGATGCAAGGAATTTTACTTTGCCTTCTAATCCAGTGTACGCCGCAATCTGATCGTAGCCACAGGGAGTATGACCACCCACAATGTCCGGAATCATCTGGCCTGTTCCTTTGTAGGGCACTGGTACAAATTTAGTGCCGTAGGTGGAGTTGATTTGTTTGAGTTCGATTTCACCGTGGCTGTTGCTGACACCACACACAGTTTCTTTTTTCTTTGCTGATTCAATCAGTTCTCGGAACGTTTTGACTTCACCAGATTCGGGAGTGATAAAAACCATTGGGTTGGTAACAGATGGTCCTAGCAGTTGTGTTTTTGTGGCATAGATGTTTTCTCTATTGAGCAACACATTGGAAAATACAAAGTTTGCAGAACTTGCAACAAATATAATATTGTCTCGTTTTTCCACAGCAATGTTCAGAGCAATGTCTCCGTTGGCACCGGGGTGATATACCACCACGTTGTCATGTCCCTTGTTCATCAATGCCTTTGATAAACTACGTGCAGTGATATCAATTGCACCACCTGGCGGTGTTGGAACAACAATAGTGATTGGGTCTCCGGCAAATACTGTGGCCGAAAATGCCAAAGCAAAAATGAATTGTGTGAATTTTTTGATCATGGTTTCTCCTAAAAGTCTATTATACACAATTGCTAGTAGGAGGTCTACATACGGTGCGGCGTTCTGAGCATAGTTATGTCAGTAAAAGGGTTACTACCCCAGGCGTCACTGGAAATACCGACGTCAGCCTGTTGCTGGCGTTACAGAAATATTTATAAGAAAGCGGCCGAAGCCGCTTTTTTTAGTGTCGAGTTTGTCTAATGCGTTTTACTAAATCAGGTGTGAAGAAATATTTGGTTTTGACATAAGTCATTTGAGACTTGTGCTTTAATGCCTCAGTGTCTTGCTTAGAGATTTCAGTAATGGTAATACCATTCTTAACGGCATTGGCTTCGAATGTTTCACCATCTTGAATGCTCCATTCACGCTCTTTGCGTGATGCCACCAGTGCAGCCTGACTAAATGCTTGCTGTTGTTGGTCAGTCAATGAATCCCAAAACTTGTTGCTGACCACAATAGTGGTCATGAACATGGAATGATTGGTTTTGAGCACATGTTTGCCGTTGAATCGTAGATAGGTCGTTTCCACAGCATCGGCTTCACCTTTGCCTATCAAGTCGTATTTGTTCCAAAGGCATGGTTTTATCGGAATTGCTTTTCCGCCCATGCTTTCAATAGTGGTGCCTAGTGTGATTGGGTTTTGAACAACAATGCGTTTGTTTTTCAACTCATCCAAAGTTAGGATAGGTTCGTCACTGCCAATCACACGATAGCCGCCGGAATAGGTAAATGCCAATCCAGTCACACCTGACTTCTGTCCCAGGTTGTAGCACAGTTCTTGACCTATTGGGCCTTCTAATGTTTCGCTCACATGATCGTGATTGTCAAATATAAATGGCATGTCCAGAGCATGGAAATCAGAGTATAATTCTCCAACTTGTCCAACTTGGATTTGGCTCATTTCTATTTCACTATCGAACAGTGCTTGCCAAAAACTCTTGATAGCGGCGTCAATGTCAACATCGGCTTGATCAAGGATTTCTAGGTTGGGAATAGAACGATATTTTTCGCGATATTCTGGATAGGTTAAAATTTCAACTTCTAGTTCACCGGCACAAGTTTTATTGAGTTCTTCGCTGAATGCTCGAGCGGTACGCACAAATAACTCTTGTGGCTGATGTGCAATAAGCCATCTGATTTTACGGGGTTTTGACATGTATATCTCCTAGGGGGTTTTGTACAATTATTTATCAAACATCATTCGAATCTTTTGGAATCCATCCCAATCGGAACAAATCCTCGCGTATTTGATCCGTTACAGTGCCTTCGGGCACATGCCCTAGATCTACCCAGTCCTCATCAGGCTCACCCTGTATGCCCGAGCAGTACCACTCAATGTAGTCGCCCGATTCGCGCATGTCAGCCACAATGCCGCCTGCATAGCGCCAACTGGCACTCCAGCGTTGATCCTTGAGCAAAGGCCAGACCTCGTTTTTCACAAACTCCATGTTACACATGGCCGCATACAAGTTCTGAGCGTAAGTTTTATTGCTCTTGACTTTGTCACAGATCCACGGGGTACTGCGCAAGTCGTATTCCATGTTGTTTTTTTGCCAGGCAGGATCGGCCATGCGTTCTTGATCCTGCTCACGCCGAGACTTGAACATATTCAAGTAATCCTCGCTGGGATTGTTACCTTCTTCCCGGCATCGGTCGATGTAACTTTGTTCTTGAAAGGTATGACGTTCGGGACTGGAATTTATTTTGGTCATAGTATTTGGTCCGGCGTAGTGGAATCGAACCACTATTATCTCTTTAGAAGAAAGATGTCCTATCCGTTGAACGAACGCCAGCGAATGGTGCAAGTTGCTTTGTGGGACCTACTGGATTCGAACCAGTCCCTTAAGAATTATGAGTTCTCGGCACTACCTCTATGCTAAAGTCCCACAAAACAACCTTCACGGATTTGCTTTATTTCTTTTTCTTTGATTATACACAACTTTTCAGAAAATTGCGACCACTTTGATCGATCTCTATCCGTTTCATATCCTTTGACTTCAACATATAAGTCCTTAGACTCAATGTAAAAATCTGGATGATACCACCTATCACCATTCCAAACATATCTGAATGCCTTTGACGGTCTTTGTGGATTCAGTCCGGCTTCTTTTGCCCACATATAAAAATCAACTTCCCACTGCCCTTGTAGTGTTATTCCGTCAACTATTATTTGTTTGGTCCTGCCTCTATTTGATGAACTATACGATTCTGGGTTCTCCTGCACAGCACGTTTCATTGATTCTTGATGCTTGATTCTAAACTCAGGGTCGTTCCATTGTTTTTTGTTTTGAGCAATAGTAGACTGACGAATACGTTCTCTGCCTGCGTCCGTTAATCCTTCATGTATCCTATCTGGATTTTTCGGGCATCTGCGGACATGGTTAGAATAACCAATTTTACTTGTAAACTCTTTCGAGCAATGTAGGCATATCATAAAGCACTGGACTCCAATGCTTTTATTTATCAAAGTCCAGTGCTTTTACCTATTTAGTGTCAACAGTGCCATCTGCCAAGTGGTCCTGTTTGATTTCCCGCACAGGATGCCCCAAGATAGTGGCAATGGAGTTTTTGTAAGCGATCCGCTTGTTGTTGAAATCGCGAATGGCAATTGCTCTACGACCAATCTCTTGTAGGCTCAACATCTGCTCCACTCCAGATTTCAGTTGCCACTCCAGATCCCAGATGGCATGGTGGATGTCAGTCATTGCTTGAATATCTGCATCCAGTTCTACACTTTGGGGGAGTTGGCGGAACTTGTCCTCGTACCAATCAAGTTCAACTTGATTTGCACCTTGAGTACGAGCATGTTTTACTCTGGCAATGCAGAGTCGATCGATCAGTTCTAATACCGGTAAGAATTCCATATACGGCCTTTCATGTTTTATGGATTCTTATTATATAATATTGCTAAGTTTTTGTCAAGCCCGGGGACGGTCCCATTGGCCACTTTGTTTCCATTCTAAGTGAAAATCAGTTGGTACCCCTTGCCATGGTTCACCTTGCATTCTTATATCAAAATCTGCTGACCATACGCCAGAGGCATTGATTTCAAAATCATACCTTGCCCATAATTTATGATCACCGCCGCGTGGATAACGAAGATAACCAAATTCTTCTAGGTCTAGTTCGGGATCAAATTCTAGATGAAATTGATAAGCACCCATGGCCAGCCAAGTCACACGCAAGAATGGCCATATCTCATTCACCAGGTGATTGGCAATGGGATTGATGTCGTCCTTGATTACGTAATAATCAAAGTCTTTTTCCCAGGGTATAGGATCAAGCCAGTTGGCAGGATCATATTCTATACTATAGTGATTTTCTAACGTAGGATATTGTTTGACAGGTTTTAACCACGGTGGTGTGTTGTGTAATCTAAATTGTTCTATCAAGATATTGGTCGTTTTCCAACGAATAAATCTAGTGAATCCGGTATTTTTGCCGTCGGTAGTAGCCCAGCCATAACACCAGTCTTGACCTTCGGGTCGGACCCCAAACCGTTCGCGTTCTAGTTCCAAAGGTGTGTTGTGCCCAAGGCCGCATGTGCCGGAACTCAGTCCGCCCATGCCTGATATACGTAATCGCCATATCATGGTCATGGTTTGTGCTACATCGGTTAATTCTTCCCCAGGAAAACCAGTGAACCATGTGGCAAAATTATTTCTCAATTTGTTGTCATTTAGATCTTGAAAGTTTTGTTCAATCCACTCAACCTTGCAATTCTTTTTCATAAGATCCAACACTCGTTGTGACCCAGATTCAACACCAAATGCAAACCCACTAGCACCTGCTTTTTGTAGCAGTCCCCAAAAGTCTCGATCCATTCTACCATCAATGCGAGCATATCCTTGCCATTTGATTTTAATTTCTCTATCAATTAACCCTAGTGCAAATGATTCCAATTCACGCAAATTGCCATTTAGTAAACTGTCAATAAACCATACTGATTTTGCATTTTGCTGTCGGTACACAATTTCAATTTCCTCTAACACTCGACTGGCCTGTCTTGAACGGTATTTCCAAAACACTGTTTCATTGCAGTACACACAATTGCTAGTGCAGCCACGACTGAATTCACAACTGATTCCTTGGCCATCGTATAAACTGATATCCATGTCAGAATAGTCAGCAGGCGGCATTGAATCAAGATCTATTTTTTGATCTTTACTTTGCACACAAAGTTGTGGAATTTCCTCTGTGGGATTTTCTAAGTTTTCAAGTATACGTACAAACCACAATTCGCCCTCGCCGCTGACCACATAGTCAATCGAGGTTGAATGAGTCATTTTTAATTGAGTGGCATTGGCACCACCGATAATGATAATCACACCCGGGATAAGTCTTTTAAATTCTTGTGCCATCCACATGGTACATGTGTCATTGGTATACCATGTGCTAAAACCAATTACTGTGGGTGCCCATTCTATAACCTGTGCCATGTATTTTCGTAGGGTTGGCTCAATAATAGGATGTACATTCTGACTGTAGTTTGGCTCAATCCACTTCCAATCTTCGTATGCTGTCCATAATTCTGGCACTCCAGCCTCATGTTTGGTCAAGATGTTGATATCCCAAACTCGTGTGGGCCATCCCCCGTGCTTGGACAATGCGCTCATTCTAGCAATACCGTAAGGTGGTGCTAGTTGTGTCCACTCGGGCGCAACAACAAGAGCCACACGATTTTGGCGTGTGGCATCTGTGTGCTGTACAACCTCAGTCAAGTTCTTTTGCTTGCGGCTTTCTAATCTAGGACGATTTTCTGCCATGTACATTTCAGTAAGAATCACATGGGGGTCTTGTCCTAGATTTTGTGGCCGGGGATCAGGCGCTTGAACAGTCTGGATTGGAATTATTCTTTTTTCCATACCAGTTACTTATGCTTACGTATATGTCAAGCCCGGTACCAAATTATGTCTGATTTTATTTCAATAGTCTCTGCACCGTCGTGTTCTTTTATGATGAATTCCGTGCCCACAGGAAGCCACTCTATTTCTAAATCTCTCATGCCACCATCATAGATACCTGGGTATTTGAGTTTGACATATACGTCTAGTTCTTCCCATTTATTATGTTCGACCAATTCTACTATAGCAGAGTCAAACAATAATTCTTCGGTGTCAGGATTCCACGAACTCCAGCCTGCACCATAGCCTGGCGATACTAGTACAGCCACCCGACCATCGCGGATTAGTTTGTTCATTTCAAGTCGCCTCGGAGGGTATGCCATACCACAGGGTCACATCCAAGATAGATACGGTATTTTACATTGTTGCGCCAGCGTGTGAATTCGTTGATCCGGCGTTCTACAAAATTAAACATTGAGTCACGAAACCAAAACGGATTTAGTATGGCCGCAATCATGGCTGTGGCCAGGGGTGGCATTAGCACAGCCACGGTGAACCAATGAAACGCCATGGCACGATAGAATCGGCCACCCGCAGGTGTTAGTGTAATTTCTTTGTTCATTGCTGTACCTTTCTGCATTCAAACACGCCTGGGAACATTTTTTGTTCACGTACCAATTGATCCATGTATGTGACCATGGAAGTCCGGGTCTTTTCGCAGTCCGCTACGTCACGAAACTGACTCATGCGCTCTATGTGAAAGCCCGGAAGCCCGGACTTGGCCACAACCAAAAATGTAAAGATTAGTTCGTACATGGTTAGTCCATCAAACTGTGAAGTCTATCTTCCCAGTAAAATTCATAACTTTGGCACTGCTCGGCTACTCGGCCCACAAGGCTGGCACGTTGTAGATAGGTGCGTGAAGCCTTTGCCGCTTCTAATTTGGCAATCAATGCGTCAATGTCTGCGTTCATACGCTCGTCAAGTGGTGATAGTCTCATATGTTTCTCTTTACATGTATCGGTTGATGAACCAAACTTTGATCACAAAGGTAATGGCCAGGAATAAGAACATTTCAATCATGACGTTTCCTTAATCTAAACGGCTACCAGCGTAGGCTGTGAATCCGTATCGCTTGAACACATCAGCCGCCGCTTGGGCACCTGCCTCCAGGGTGTCTACGTTTTGCACGTACATGTCTGCTGGGTTCCAAATTTGGAAGGCACCGGTGTGACTCTTGCTTACGCCTGCTTCTTTCAGTGCCTTACCAAGTTTGGTATTGCCTCGAACACCAAAGATGTCAACCCAGGCAAAGCCACAGGCAAACTGATCTCGTCCGCCAAGTTTTTCTTGGAAGAAACGTTCAGCGGCTTCGCGAGCGGCTGACTTGGCTTCGGCCACAATTGTGTCTACTTTGACACCGTTTACTGTTACTGTCATGGAGGGCTCCTTTTTAGTTTCTATACAAGTATTATAACAAATCGGTAATTATTGGTCAACCGCTTTTGTACGCACATCTGTGTTGAGAGCAGGTGTATACTTTCGTATTAGTTCACGCTCTAGTGTGTGTGCCTGGGTCTTGCCACGTACAATGTCAACAATCGCAAAGTTCACAGCCGACTCACCAGCGGCACGAATTGCTTCGTACAGGCGCCAAGATTTGTCTTCTGTGCGTGAGCGATAAATGTGCTTGTTGATGCGTGAGCGCAGGCTCATGGTGATTGTGCGTTGAGTTTTTGCTGTAACACCAATGTAGTACTCCAAACCAATTTGGATGAAGTAAACAATGTGTGTACGGTCCACTCGTTTTTTGCGTGATTGCTTTTTAAGTTCCATACATGTATTATAACCGAAATTGCTTTTTTGGTCAACCGAAATCAACTACTACAAAAGTATTACTTTTTCAGGGTTACAAAAGTAATACTTTGGGTTACATTTTATGTACGATCAAGATAGCGTAAAAACTTTTCCAAGTCGCCATACATGGCGTACATGATGGCCTGCTGACTGCCGAATATGATTAGTTTGGGAGTTTTACCCGCCTTGAGATAGTAGGGACAATCCAGTTTTCGATTCAAGGTCATAAGCAAACTAGGACTCAACACTTTTGTAAAATCAAATTCATATTGTTCGATGGACAAAAATCTAAAAGCATCATAGCCAGAGATGCTCAATCTCAATCCACCATCGTCACGTGGATCTTGCCACCATGCTTTGAGTGCTAGTTCAACGCCAAGCCGGTCATCTACTGGCAGTTGATTTAGCAGTTGTTGAGTGAGTTGTTTTTTATTTGACATCGGGGTATACTTGCGCCCCCTGCGTCAAGAGCACGACTGTGAACTTGTCGGTCTTGAATTGTGTGTTGAGTTTACGTGCTAGGTTCTTGGCATGACCGGGATTGGAGAATGAAACCTTCTTGTACTTGGGGCCGGGGTACTGTGTGAGCATGTTGGAGGTCTTCAAGTTGATTGGTTTGGTATCAAAAAACACCGCCCACACTCCTTCGGAAGCCAACACTTGTTCGGTCTTGTAAGTTGCTTTGTCAGTGTGTTCAATCAACACATTTGGTTTGGGTCTCGACATGATTATCTCCGTAGTTTATTTATCCCAATAACTACGTGGTTTTGAAACTGCCACCGCTCAATTCTACCGTAACAGTTTCTTCTTTTGGCTGTGTATTTCGGGTATGCAAGGACTCCAGTGTCAGTAATAGTTTTGTAATATCACTATGTAAATCTTTGGCTTCTCGCATGGTCATAGCAAAATCACGCTGACCGCGTGATTCATGTGCTTTGATGCTGTCTACAAATCTATTGATGTGTATACTCATGACACAAAAGGTTCTAGGTTGGGTGGAGTCCAACCAGCGGGCTTGAGTACCTTGCCATCTTCACGTTTGCGTACTCGACCTGTTTGTTTATCAATTTTGGCAAAGTTAGTGCTCATGACTTCTTTCCAGGCACCTTCGGCATCTACACCAAGACTGTGTATGGCACCAACGGTCACAACCAGGATGTCAATCAATGCGTCGAGATCGTCTACTTTGGTCGTACTGGCTATTAGTTCATTGAATTCTTCACTGATGAGATTACAATACAGTTGATATTGTTGTTCGTTAAAGTCGCCCACGGTTTGTTCGCAGGCTCGCATGAATTTTTCTTGATCACGAAACGGATTTGTCACTTGCTTGTTCCTTGGTTTGAAAGGGACCTTGATATGCATAACGCTCCAAGGTAATAAGTTTAGGGTGCTGTACTGCTTTCCACTTGCGATGTTGTTTGACCCGGTACCAACCAGCGGCAAACCACGACTTAGATTTGTCTTCTCTAGTGAACAGTGGCAATCGGTGTTTCACGTCCCACAACGGATTAAACACATCTCCCGCGACTTCATGTCCATAAACCATGTTTGGTGGCAATGGGGTTGCTGTTTCTGCCGGCTCAAATTGGATGTTAACCGCCTCTCGAGCCATCTTGATTGTTTTGTAACTGATTACACTGTCAAGAATTTTTATTGTACAGTTACCGTTCTCTTTTACTTCAAGTTGGCCAATCTTGCGATCATCCTTCTTGAGTATGTAATACTGATTGTCCACCACTGGTTTGGCTAATATCATCTAGCACTCCTTTATATGTTTCGTTGAGCCAGCGACCAAATTGTTCGGCCGCATCGCTACATTTGTTCAATTCGTACTTGCCGCAGAATTGCATAAATCTCACACCCACTTGCCCCACGTCTCGGTGACTTATCTGCTCACGGATGGCTGTGTCTATAGTGTTCTTGATGTTGTCTGGTTGTGCTGTGAGATCAATGAGTGTGCGATTGCGTTCATAGTCATCTAGCACACGATGTTCGACCCCATCCGGGTCGGTCCAACGTTGCAACATCATGTTGTTCCAATTGTATCCGCGCTTGTCTCGGTCTCCAAAGGCCTCACGGAGACCAACTTTATTCTTTGTGCCTTTCTCACGTACTCCAGGATACGCACTGAATACGTTGTCTGAGGAGTCACCACGCATGCACTTCTCAAATAACAACCAGGCTGGATCCGGGATGGTTTTTGGCTGTTTAGTTTTCTTATCATTGACGTGCTTACCTTTAGCATCAAATATGCCCTCCAGTGTTAACAGTTCATCAGCAATGCCATTGTATTGCGTGACATTGGGTGCGAGTAATTGCACAAAGTCAGAATCTGAACTGATAACAACGTGTTGGTCTTGGGGGTGTAAAGAGATCCAACGTGCTATGATATCATCTGCTTCAGCAGTGGCACATCGGATAACGCTACAATTAGTTTTCGTAGCCAAGTATTTAGTCAGTTCGTCATACGTCTCCCAGAAAAGTTTATCTTCTTCTGCTTCTGCTTCGGTCATTTTGCCCCGGGCCACAGCACGATTTGCTTTGTAGGGTTTGTAATAATCCTTGCGCCACGAGCGCCCTTCCAGTGCGAATACCACATGATCTGCTTCAAATCTCTTGACCATTTTGTTCACTGCCATCAAGGTCACGTGCAGGGCAAAGCCCAATTTGGTCCAAGAGTCTGCGGCCCTAAATGCTCCGTGCCTGGCACGAAAAAACATGTTGGCAGTGTCAATCAGTACGTATTTCATTGTGTTCAATTAAGTTGTTATCGTTGATGTATTGTAACACATGTTCGGCCCAAAGTCTATGACTTTTGGCATCAAAATGGTAACTTGCCGCATTTGCATAGGTTCCACCGTTGTTTTTTAGCCAATTATGATAGGATTCTTCCCGAATATACGGGTGCATATAATTTTTGCCCCAATCGTGGTGATTGTAGATATCACTAAAGGTGCTGTGTCCGCTAAAGAACAAATGACGTACACCCAAGCCTTTGAGGTACTGGTGCATGGTCCAAATTTTGTCATGTGCTTCGGGAGTTTTAACCGACCAATTTATGTTTACAACATAATTTTTATAGCGGTCTTGTAAATCATCTGGAACGCTGTCTATTCCACTGGCATTAACTTGATACCAAGTACCTTTATGAAGCCACTCTTCTCTCTCCCAAGTAGTCCACTGTAGAATCATAAACGTATTGGCTAACATGTCACGATTGTTTTCAATCCACTCCATTGTGGTGCGAATAGTACGATCGTTACTGCCGCCAGAACTTGCTTGACAGATTAGTGTTGCATCCAATGCATCAGCAATGTGTTTACCATAACTAACTGCCAAATTTGCAGGGTGTGCTTCTGTGCCTTTGTCCCAGTATTGCCTATCATCCACAGCCCATGCATGTGGCACAGCGGCCTCGGCGGCCGCGGTATGACTACAGCCGTTTACATACAAGATCATTTTCGTAGCAGGACTTTTTCAGTTTCGGCGGCAACCACACGTTTGCGTAGACTTGAACTGGAGAACGAATGATCTCTGCTGTTGAATACATGTTCAATTTGCATGGCCTGCCCTTCACTGCGTCCGGTGAAGTTGGTGTCTTCGTATTCGCTTCCTAGTATACGCACGTCAATTGGTAATGTAAGAATTAAATCTACTAGATCTTGTTCTGTGGTGTATACAACAATCTCGTCTACAAAACGGCAAGCACCTAATTGTATTTGACGTTCTACAATACTTTGAACAGGAGGATTTTTAATGCCCGGGCGATCAATACTTGCATCAGTTTGTAATCCTGCAATCAAGTAGTCGCAATGATTTTTGGCTTCGGCTAACATAGCGATATGCCCTGCGTGTAGCATGTCAAATTGACTGAATGTGATACCGATTTTTTTGCCCTCGGCTTTGAGTTCTTTAATGTGATTGAATATCATGATACCTCTGTTCTTCCGCCACCTATGTCTCTAGAGTTTACATATTGACTGCTGTACTTGTTCATGGCCTGCTCTTGTTCCCAGGTTTCCATGACCACGTGTCGGCAAATATTTTGGAACCAACGATCCACTATATCTGCATCCGCATCATCGGGTTTCATCATGTAACCGGCCTTGACCAGTCGTGCCACAAAGATTTCGTTCCAGTCTAGTTCAAATGCACCTTGATGCAAGTTGTTGGGATCAATATCCATGCGAACAATACCCACATAAGGTTCGTTTTTTTCTGTGGCTAGTTCTTTTTCAGTCTTCTCTGGCGCACGAGGTTTGGGTTCAGCTCGGACTTTTGGAACCGGCTCAGGCTTTTTGCGAAAGCGATCAAATATTCCCATCAGGTTCCCCATTCGTTCTTGAAGAGTGGCACTTGTAGTCTATCACTGTAGCGCCAGCCTTTTCGCATGGCCATTTCTGCCACTGCACGATTGTTAAGAGTATACACCCGCTCAACACCACCAACAGGCATGACATACACAGGACCAGTAAACCCTGCTGTGCGATATTCCAACACTGCTTGTTCTGCATCTGCTAGATCCTGTTCTGTCGCTACCACCAGTTTCAAGTAAGTATACCCAACTTGCTCGTATTCGCATACCACTTCTGGAACAATGGCCTCTTCCCACCGCTCGCCTGAACCGGGAAGTTTGGCACTGACACTGAATGTGATTTCACGTTGTGCCCGCCAACGCTGTAGATATTCTTTGAACTCTGGCGTAAGTTTTTGAGTACCATTTGTTTCGAACGTAATTTCTTTAAGACCATGCATACTGTCATGATCCAACAAGTCTGGATAAGCACGTTGCCAACCCAGCAATGGTTCACCACCTGTGATCACAAGATGCTCATCTTCCCAACGCCGATGTGGCAGTATCTCCATGATGTGATCCACAATTCCATTACTATCCATCATGGGACTTAGATCTTTAAAGTCTGGATGCCATGACGCATAACTATCGCAACCGGTACTCACAAGCGGAAGTTCTTGATACTTCTCAAAAGCCTTGACCATTGTATGTGTAGCCGCAAGATCAGTTGCTTCGTGGCTTACTTCACCACGTGGCATACCAAATCCTGCACATTTAAAATTGCAACCAAATGTTCTCAAGAACACACTTGGTACACCCATGTATCGACCTTCACCTTGGATCGAATAAAATAATTCTGCTATTTTAATTCTAGACATCTACATCCTTTGTTACTCATTGTACATTATACATGAAACTGCGGGTGTTTTGCAAGTGGTGAATTTGCCAGTTTATCCAATTGATTTTTGCACACCCGACTCAAAACTCATGGGCACATAATCTGGCATGATGCTTCGTAGTTTGCTGATATCGGGTCTGCGACTGGCAGTGCTTCCGGGCTTGCCTGGTGTGGTGGTCCAAGAGGGATTATCATGTCCCATAGCCGATGCAATAATTTGAGCCGCATCCATGATGGTGATTTCTCTATCGTTACCAATGTTGATCAGTTCACGAGTCTGTGTTTCAGCGCAGTAGATACTTGCCCTAATAGCATCTTCCACATGACAGAAACTTCTGGTCTCATTGGCACCAAAACACTCAAAACGGCCTTCTTTGATCTTGGCTATTTGATCAGCCAAGAAGTGTCCGGCCTTGCTGTTCTCACCGTACACGTTGAAGTAACGCAACATAACATACGGCAGTTTGCTGTTGGCCAAATAGTTTTCACTGCACACTTTGGCCAGTCTATAACTCCAACGAGCGTTGTGAATGTCTCGGATAGCAATGTCTAAGTGTTCAGGCACTGGACTCACAGGATCATCACTAACAATCTCGCTACTGCTGGCATATACAATTTTTTTAAGATTTGCAATTTCGCTAGCATACTCAAACATATTTAGGTCACAAACAAAATTGTTTGTTAACACCTGATTGGGTCGTTCGTAAAAATTCTTGGTACCATTGATAGCACCATAGTGATAGATGTAATCAAAGTCTCGGGGCAGTTGAGCAATCGCGGTTTGGTCATTTAGATCAATTGTTAAAAACTGATCACAAGGTGGGATAGTTGAACTGCGGCTGTGATTGTCAATTGCCCAAACTTCATTGCCCGCAACTGTTTTTAGTTGTCTGCAGATTTCTGTACCCAATAGCCCACTGGCACCTGTTACTAATATTTTCATTTGCTTACTTTCTGATTGTCGTCAATTACACTTTGAATCAAAGTGTAAGGTAGATCAAGATTCTTGATCAAGTTGTTCCATGCACTGGTATCTTTGGGCAAACAGTGTCCGCCATATCCACGCATGTTATCATTGGCCATTAGATAGTTTGGATTGATACATTCTCTACGAGTGATTGCATCATACACATTCTTATAATCGGCACCTAATTTTTTACACACATCATATGTGATATTGGCAAAGGTCACGCTCATGGCATGATGTACATTGTTAAAGTACTTGACTACTTCTGCTTCAGTAGGACTCACACAAGCCACTGTCTTTGGGAAGTGTCCATGGATTTTCTTGATCAATTCAAAGTCTTGTTCACGATCACTACCGATAATCAACAAGTCATGATTGTACACAAAGTCTGCTAGAGCAGTCTTAGCCCGTAAAAATTCAGGCACACTACAGATTTTTAAATTAGGGTAAGAGTCACTTAGACGTCGGCTAGTACCGGGTACCACTGTGCTTTTGATTGCTACTAGTCCTGAATATTGATGTTGGTTCAACTCTTCGATTACTCGTTCAACAATGCTGGTATCACAATCACCGTTGGCTGCTTGGTTGGTTGGTACACTGAGAAATACACACTCGGCATCTAGTACATCTGCCAACTGGCTACCTTCGTAAGCCGGATCAAAGAAACACATGTTGTGTCCAAGATATTCCAAGCCTTCATACACGGCTTTGCCTACTGTACCTTTTCCAATAATTCCTATTTTCATATCTCATCCTTAAAAGTCATATCTACACATGTACTGGGCAAATCAGATTCAACCAGTTTAAAAATTTCATCAGCCACTTGATCTGGTTCCAGGTAATCCAACGTGGGATCAAATGATTTGCCTACGCTGGCCATCTTGGTACGTGTTCGTACTGGATTGATCAAATCAACCACAATCTCTGAACCACCAAAGTAATCTCTTGCTGATTCCCACAAGTTGTACAAGGCCGCCTTGCTGGCGCTGTACAACGGATACAACTGTCGACCACTAGTATAACTGCTACTGCCAACCATGATGATTCTTGTGGTCTTACTTAGGCCTTTGAGTGCCATGAAATAACTTATGATTGACCAGTTGCTACCAAAGTTCACGTTCATAGTGGCATGATGGGTATTGACATATCCATTGACAAACACTCCAGCACTATTAACCACAACATCGGCTTGTGCTTGATTCAGTAATTTAGCAACATCATAATGACTGTTGGCGCTTTCAAAATCCAATTGATCACTGCCCACTGGAATAACACGGTACCCTTGATCTGCAAACAATTTTGCAGTGGCACTACCGATGCCACCGTACGCTCCAAAGATCACCACAGTTTTCGTCATTGAGTAATATCATCTACTCGATAGGTATCAGACTCATAGTCTGCTCCGCCCCTTGGACCTTCTGCAAATGCAATAAAGACACACCCATCACTACCGGATCGCATGGCATGGATCTCAAGTGGCGCACTGATGATCATGTCACCGGCCACAGCATTGAAAACATCTGCGGGTTCATCGCCGCCTATACTTCGACTGTAGTAGGTCAACGTGCCGGACAATATGTAAGTGTATTGTGTGGTAAACTTGTGATAATGATTGCCACGCACAGCACCTGGTTGATTGGTAATAATGCAACCGTGATTCATGTTGGACATATAAAATATGTCCGTGATACTGCCTCGATCATCAGTAAAAGATTCAAGACCTTTTACTCCGTGGTCAGCATAGATGTTGTATGTTTTCATTGTGAAATAAACCTTGTGTTAGGATTGATATTCGATATGGCTCTGCGAAGACCTTCGCCAATGTTCCAACTCAATATCAATGCATATGGCCGCTTATGGCGAGCAAATTCTTCGTCTGCCTGAATTGGAATTCTAGTGAATGGTGTGTACTTGCCTTGCTTGTGTTCGCTGGCATCAGTGATACAATGAATAACGGTACTGTCAAGCCCGTGCCATTTTAACCATGTGTTGGCCTTGGCTGCCGCACCCACTCCTATGACTACTGCTTCGGAATCTTCGCTGAGTAATTGATAAAAAGAGGCTAACCAATCAACCTTGACTTGCTCAAATTTCAGTTGTAAGTTTTGATAAAATGCAGGATCAAACAAACCTGTTTGGGTTTCTTTGACTATGGCGTCTTGAATTTTAACAGGCATATCAGCACCAGTGTCAAGACGAGCAAACATTCGTAGGCTTCCGCCATGATAATCAACCACATCAAAGTCAGTGATCTCTAGTCCCGCGGCTTTCAACAAGTTCCATGCCATCTTCACAGTGAAGTATGTAGGATGCTCGTGATATACCATGTCTGTGAATCTTCCTGATTCAATCATGCTGAGCCAATACGGTACTTCAAACACAAATTCTCCTGTGTTGGACAGTAGTCGGGCCACGCTTTGTGCAAATGTCACAGGATCGTTGGCATGGTTAAACACATTGTTGGCAATGATCACACTTGCTGTGCCGTGTTTGTGTTTTATTGCATCAGCAGTGGCATCGTCGAACAAAGTGTTTATTGTTTCAACACCCTTTGCTTGGGACAATGCACACATTTCTGCACTGGAGTCTACACCTACTGCATGATCAAATTGACTCACAAGATAACCATCATTGCTGCCAATTTCTACTACCAGTCCGGTGTGTCTACGGCTTTTGATTGTTTGAGCATACCTGTCCCAGTGATTTCTGGCTGTTTGACTATTGCTGGAAGTGTAACTGTAACTGTAGAGATTGTAACGATCCGTGGCCGAACTCACATAGCCCAGTTGTATACTACCTGAGTTGGCATTGAGATATACCTGCAAAGGAAAAACAGGCTCACTGAGATTCAATTGATCTGGTCGGATAAATGTATCAGCGTAAGCATGCTGTCCAAAGTCAAGTATTTTTGTAACTGGATTTTTTGAAATCACACACTCAGTGACCAGTTTGCTGACGGTTATATTATTTTGCAAGGGATATCCTGAAATCTTCGCTTTTTTGGTCTTTGTCATAGGACAATACTTGCCCATGCTCGTCGAGTTGCATTACAAATTGACTCATCTGTTTGTTGACATCTAGAGCAATTAATTTTTCCCAGGGGTAATTTTTACCACTCTTGACACTTTCCCACCAAGTGGCATCTAACCCAATTGTACGCATGTATTCAGCAATGGTATCACAATCTTGATAGCGTTGCGCACTAGTTTGAGGATTATGGAAATCATGCGGATTGGCAGGGTTACCTTCAAAACGTACCTTGGGTTTGAGAGGGTCAGTTGCATCTTTGGTTAACTCAACTTGATTGTGTGTGACATCAATCTCAATCACTTGCATAATATCCAGCAAGAAAGCCAGTTGACTTAGTTCAGCATCGATCATTTGATGACGGCTGAGATGATTCATTAGGTCATACCATGCTCGTGGCATTATAGGAAAAATGCTGTAGGGATGGTCATTGTGCGTGTGAACTTTTAACAGTTTGAATTCGCCTGTGTATTGTTCAATTACCGAGTCCCATCCCTGAGTTTCCATCACAGCATCATCATTCCATACAAACAGCCAGTCTGCCGACGTTGATTTTGCCAAATGATTGTAGTATCGATTGAGTCCAGCATAGCCCATACTTTTAAAAGACTGTGCTTCGTAAGATACTCCATGCTTGTCTAACATGGGTTGTATCACCTTGGTAAAATGTGCTAGTCCTATTTTGTCATCATCGTCAAATCCAAACACCAATTGTATACGGGAAATGTCATTGGCTAGATCTACAATGCTGGTCACACTGGCAGTGAGTGCATCGGTCCGGCTACGAGTGGGCAGTAAAACTGCTATGCTGTATTCGTGTGTGTTATTCATAACTTCGAGTGATGTTTGTTTTTCCAAAATTTCTTTTCCTGGCAAAATACATATTTTCAAGAAAATGTTCTAGGCTCATATTATGATCCTCTGTGCTTTCAAAAACACACATACATGGTTTTTCAAGTTGAGTGTTGTCTTGAATATAGCCAAGAAAATCATAATCAAAATTTTGCTGTATAGGCAGGTATTTAAGATTGCGATAGTCAACCACGTAATTTCTTTGAAACTGCATGAGTTGATCTAATATGTCTTTGTTGATATTATAATGATTTTTTACAAAGGTGTCAACCAAATCAAACACATAATTTAGGCGATCTTGTTGTTGTATGTATAGAGTAGTGCGATGCACTAAATTCCATCCAAATACCTGGACGTTGCCAATTGGCGGATGACTAATAGAGCCGTGGCTTGCCCAGTTTGCAAAGTAATTTCGTGTGTCATTGAACTGTGTTTGAAACCAAGGATCGTGCTGAACCCAGACATATAAATTATCATAGAATTCGCTATAATCAATTTGATGTGCTTTTTCCAAATATCTGGCAATGTACGTGGTCAGACCATTGATGTGAAATGTCTGGATAAAACTGTTCCAAACCAGTGTGTCTAGCATCTGTTGTTTAGAAATGTCCTTGGTACTGATAACCACATCCACACACTCGCTCAACTCCGCATCATTGTAACTGCCGCTCATGTAATCGTGTACTGGCACAGCCTCTAACTGCCACAAGCGTTTTTGTAATAGATTCATTTCGGCATTTTCCAACAACTGTGCCTGCAAGATATTGATGCCAGTGTGATTGCCAGCGCGGAAAATTTTCCAAAATGCTCCCTTCCATGATTCAACAGTTTCGCCAGGCAGTCCCAGTATCAGTTCTGTATACACAGGAATGTTGTTGCGATCGCACAGATCAAAAATTTCATCAATTTTGTGTTGGTCAAGATTTCTACGTTTGACATTTTCCAACACATCATGATCCATGCTCTGTACACTCACCGTGAGCCCTTGACCAAAGTTTGGACTTTCGTGTATGAGTTTCTTGACAATGTCCACTACTTCGTTCTTTTGATTCTTGGCCCAGGTCATTGAGAACGATGTTAGTTTTTCATATTTCTTTTGTACTTCAATCAACTTGTCCACAATCATATTGTCGCGTTCTATAAACATGCCAAAGTTAGCGTCAGTGATGGTAACAAACCCACAGTTGGCACCAATCCATTCTAGTTCGTGATATACTCTAGTAAGATCAAATTTTTTCACTTTACTGTAGGTAAGACTGCCCCAGTCGCAAAAGGTACACTGATAAGGACAACCACGATTGGTTTCTAGTGTAGCATTCCAAATCACTTCGGGGTTGTCCTTGATGATTTGATCAAACATGCCTGAAAGATATGGACTAGGTATTTGGTCCAGATTATCAATTCTGGCACAGTCACCGGTGTTGATCAATCCGGTGGGCGTGTTGATCAACAGTCCCGGTATGTGTGTGTAGTCTGTGTCAAAGTCTTCGAGTATGCGTTTAAAAGTAATCTCACCTTCCATCTTGATCACTAGATCTATGAAAGGTTCCTTTTCAAACAAGCCTGGATCTTCAATGGCTGGCTCAGGCCCGCCGACTATTATTGTTACCCGAGGATTGATTTCTTTTATGCGACGAGCCAATGCATAATTGTACCTATGATTCCATACATAGGTACTAAATGCCACAATATTATTTTTGGCCAGTTTTGTGGCCAGATCCTCAATAGGATCTCTCCGCCAGATCAACTGATCAATTTCCCACTTTGAATTTATGTGTTCAAAACCCAAAGCATAGCCTAAAACTACTCCTGCCGAGTAAGGCAGATAGTAAGCATTAAATTCTTTGGGACCTTGTTGAAAGTTGGGTTGTACGAAACTTATGGTTTGTTTAATCACTCAATATTTAATCAAACAAACAAGTCCTCATTCCATTCACGATGTCCTTCACGGAACGCCATGTTGGCCTGTGTCTCACGTACTTCCACACGATAACACCATAAACGAGCCGCTTCGCCTGGCCCCCACATCTCTGGAATGTAAACACCATTAACATACTTGTATAGCATGTCGCTGAGTCCTTCGCAACCTAGACGGGGTAGTACTACAACCTTGGCCATATTCCGCTCTTGTAGTAACTTGAATGTTTCCATCTCTGGATCATCCTGTGCCACAATAAGTGTATGGTCAAATTGGTCTTCTAAGGTCTTCTTTAGTTCTTTGAGTCCACCGTAGTCGGCGGCCCAGTTACGCACATCCAGTTCGTTAGTTCCGAAATAGAACTTCATGCTAAATGAATATCCATGTATCAAATTACAATGGCTATCGCTCCTCCACTGTCTGTACGCACATGGAAATGCGTCGTGGTACTCTTTGGTACTGGTGTACTTGTAAACTACGGGATTTGATGTTGTCATGCTGTTTCTCCTATGTTAAATTATAGCATAGACAGCAGAGTTTGTAAAGCGGGAATGATGTCCAAGACCGCTGAATATTTATTATCTATTCAGGTTGTTGATAGGTGTCAGTTTTGTAGTTGGCCTGTCCGGGTATGACACCTCGTACACCACCAACAGGATCAGCAGTGTCTCCGTGCATTCTTGGTATCAAGTGTACGTGTGGGTACATCACTGTCTGTCCTGCGGCTACTCCTGCATTCAAACCAATGTTGAACGCATCGCATTGATTGTTCTGCACCATTTGACGACCAGTCAGCAAAGCCATGCCCATGGCCACCACAATAGATTCGTCAGTGTTGGCACGTGGCACAAACAACAGGTGACCTTCTGCCACAGGATAAGCATCACGAAACACAGCGATATGAGTGTTGCTCATTTCAGGTACCGTATTAGTCCAAGGTGCTACTTTGCCATCCTGGGCGGCTTTTAAGGTTGCATAACTAATCATCGTGGTGCAAAGTCCTGTTGTAGTTTGATATTGTCAAAGAATTCCTTCTTCACACTTTGGTCTGTTTTAAATGCTCCATGGAGTACGGTAGTTTGGGTAAGACTACTGTGAGCCATAATACCACGATTCTCGCAACATCCGTGGGTAGCCTGAATATAAACGGCAACATCTCGGGATCCAGTTGCGAACTCGATCTCACGAGCGATGTCCATGCAGAGCTCTTCTTGAAGAGTTCCGCGTCGGGCACACCATTGTGCGATCCTGGTGTACTTCGAAAGACCAATGAGTTTGGCGCCAGCAATGATTCCAATATAAGCAACACCCGTAACAGGTTGATGATGGTGGCTACACATGCTCTTAAGCTCGCTACGCACCACCAACATACCTTCGTATGCTCCTGCTGTGTCATTTGGGAAAGCCGTTGCATTAGGCGATTCCTCATACCTACCAGCCATAATTTCGTTGAAGTACATCTTTGCCAACCGGCGAGCCGTACCTTGTGAGTTTGGGTCATTTTCTCTATCAATCAATAATGTGTCTAACACTCGTTCAAATGCCACAGTGGCTTCGTTGATCAGTTGCACTTTGGTTTGTTCATCCACGTAGTCACTGATGTTGTCCCCGGCCCAGAAACGTTTGTTGTCACGTTTCATCTTGAAACGAATAGCATCTGCTAGATATGCTTCTTGGTAGCCTTTGTCATCAATGTTATTTACTGATACTGGTTCTGTCATGTTATTCCTTGATAGTGATAGTTCTTAAATCTGCATAATCAACATGTCGAGGTTCAGGACAATGTTCTTTAATACCTTCCAGCAACACCAAACCACGCATGGCTTCTTCTGGTGTGGGTTTATAGTGATATCCGACTCGAAATTCTTGTTGTGCGATCCAGGGTGAGATATTTAGATCGCGACCATCATACCTCATGCGAATTATTGCATCATATGCTGTCTTGTCATCTAGTATTATAGCACCACCACGACCTACATGTAAAGGCTTGTCATGCCCAAAACTCAAACATTGCATGATTCCAGCACGATACATGTTACGTTCTAACCGTCTTGCACTGTCCCAAATTCTTGTGTTTACAAAAGGATACTCACCCACCCAACGTTGCCAAGCATGATCCGAATACTGATATTGGATGCCTAACTTGTGCATGAGCATGGGAATACTTAGGTAAGTGTAAGGAGTAAACTCACATTCCTGAACCTGATCGTACCGCAAGCACAATTCGATTGCGTGTGTACAACAATCGGTCATGACAGCATATGGTGCTCCTGTAAACTCTGCTAGTTCTTGTTCGAACTTTAAAATCTTATCGAACATACCAAGACCATGTGTGACGAAGCACATCGGTTAGATTGTAACTGCGCCATGGCATACCAATTGCACGGTCAAACTTTTCCGAACTGGCAGTGAGCATGGCAGGGTCTCCAGCACGGTTAGGACCTACACTAACATAAGGCATCTTGCCAACAATAGTTCTGGCTTGTTCCATTATTTGTTTGACACTGGTTCCTTCGCCGCCCGCAAGATTATACACACCAGATTTGATTGTGGGGTTCAACGCCAAAATATGTGCATTAGCAATGTCATCCACGTGTACATAGTCACGCACACATGTACCATCGTCTGTGGGATAATTGTCGCCGTATACGTTAAAGTTGCCGTCATCTCGTGTGGCTTCTAAATATCGAGCAATCAGGTGTGTGGCACCTGCCTCTTGTCCATGTCTACCTTTTGGATCAGCACCACAGGCATTGAAGTAACGGAATGCCACATAGTCTAATCCGTAAGCCTTGTGATAACTCTCTAGGATTTGTTCCACCATGCGTTTACTTTCCCCATACGGAGAGATTGGCTCACATGGATCTACTTCGTGACACGGATTCATAATAGGTTCACCGTACACAGCCGCCGAAGAACTGAATATAAATCTAGTTCGAGGTAAAGCATGACGCACAATATCCAACAAGGCCATGGTCTTGGCCACATTATTTTTGTAGTAATCAGATGGATGCATTACGCTAGGGCCCACTAAACTTGTGCCAGCACAATGAATGATAGCGCCAGGTTGTGCTTCGATTATCTTGCTCAATGCTGTTTCGTCGGCAAAGTCGCCTTGCACAAAGTCTGCGAATGCCGAAGTTAGTCCACTATGCGGAAGTCTAAGATCAATGCCAAGTACCTGTTGACCTGCATCGGCTAGTTTCAATGCGATTTGTCCGCCAATGTATCCTGCGGCACCGGTTACTACAATCATTTTTCAATCTTTACAACTTGGTATTTTTCATGCGGTACATGATCCCGGTAGCGAGTGCCCGAACGATCCCACTGAGTACCCTGACCGGTAATAATATCAATAACCCGATCAACAGTCCCATTATTCCAATCACTAATAAGGCCCATGTTGTGATGAGGAGTCTGCAAAAGATTACGCATTTTGTGATAGGCATCGTCTATGCTCCAGGGTACATAAAGCCGGTTAGGGTCATTAGCAAAGGTTTCGGGGAAACTGCGATAAGCAGGGTAAAGCACATTACAACCCAGAGTATCAGCCTCACTGACAGTGTTGCTGACCCAATCTTGCAAAGCACAATTAAAGAGAACACGAGTATCATTAAGATGGGCGTAGTATTCATTCTTGCTTATGTTATCGTAGATTTTGAGCTTGCCTTCTGCCTCCATACGACGTGCTCTTTCCACAAACTCAGGATTGTTGGATCGCAAAGGTCCGCCACTGTATATTGCAAACTCACATGGCTCGCTGGTGAGTTCGCCATACATTTCAATAAGATCCATAAAGAAGCCAGGTTGCTTCTCTTGATCGAATCGAGCTGCAAAACCCACCCTCCGGGGACGGCTATCAAACGATTTGATGTTCTCTGTGCCGCCAATGCGTTCAAGAACTTCTGCTTTTCCAAATGCAAGGCCGGAAATGTTGTAGATCGGAGCAGTCCACCCAGCAATGCGCATGTGTGCGACCATCTCTTCATTGGTAGCAAGAACCCCTGTAACAAAGTGATTGACCATTTTTTCATATGTGCTCATCCATCCTGCCATGCCCCAGACATGCACAAAGTCATCAGGATCAATGGCCTGTGCCAAACAGCGTACCCATACCTGCGGGCGTTGTTCTGCAGGAATCTGATCCATGATATAAGGCAACGACTCAATGCCAGGTTGGAACATGTCTTCAAAGTAGATTACATCTGCCGCAGTTACATCACCGTTCTTCATCAACTGAACCAAGTTCATCATCTGGCTCATGGCAAAATAACTGCGACCGTGTGCGTCTAGTACTTGTCCTACTGAGATTGCTTGTGTGTTGTCGATTGTAGTGCCGGGAACATACACGACGTCAAGACCTCGGCGGTCAAACACACGCCGGTTCCACTCTGTTAATTGTAGTGTGTAACGGGCTTCGTAGCTTTCCAAGCCCATGTAGTACAGTTTCCTCATAGGCGAAATCCTGCAAAGCGACGTGAGTCTTCGTTCCACATGTTCTTGGCGTTTTTGCCCGCATGCCACTTGTTGAACTGTTGCCATGCATAACTCTTGAAGTTATACAGGTCCGACTCGTTGTAACGATACCCATAGTCCTGACAGAACTCCAGGAACACTTCTAGATCATTAAAGATCTCAGCGACACGTGGGTTGGATTTGAGTGATGGCTTGGCCATTTGATTTCCTTAAATTTTAATTGACAGACTAGGGCGAGAAAGTTCATACTTGATCAAGGCACCGTTCTCACCGTCTTCGGCTACCTCAATCCACACTGCACGGTCAGGATATCGACCAGCAATTTCTGCGTACAAGTCATCGGCCATCATTTCACAACTCTTGTGATCAAGTTGTAGGATGCCGTCCTTGTACAAATTTTCTAACCAGCGTTTGAACTGGATAAACTCAATGTCTCTATCGTTGTGTAACACATCAATCCATACTCTAAAGTGGAATATGTGACGATGTGGTGAGCCAAGGAAACTCACATCATACTCGTCACCGGTGGCCAGAGCAGGATCAGTGGCAGCCGCAGGATAGCAATGTATTCCTTCTTTGCGGAATGTGACCCAGATTTTACGTTCTGCTTGGCCCATGATTCTAGAACGTTGTTCCGTTAGTGCTTGATCTCGTTGGTTCATAATTTTTGATCCTGCTTGTAGTCATCCCACGAAGTAAATGTTTCGCGGCTCATTAGGCCATGCAGACTGTGACACCAAACACCAGGGTTGGTAGCGGCAAAGTCCTTGTCATCTATTTTTAACATTGTATTATAATTCCACAACTTTGTATAGGGTAGGCTTACTCGAATTTGCGGCACAAAGTTTCTATAGTCACATAACGGACCATCATGGAACTCATCCACATGAGTGATTGGAATGTCCAGGCTACACAAGTATCCGTCTTGAAGGAATGGTTCAATCATACTTTCCCAGCGTTGCCACGCTAGCCTGTTGTCAGGATGGAAACTGTGATTGGCACCAAAAAAGATATGCTCGCATTCGTTGCCAAGGAATCTGCTGAGTATTTCCACTGTTGGTTGGACGCCAACCACAAACAAAGTGCGTCGGCCAAAGGCTGGAGTGCGTTCTACTTCTGTACCTACAAAGAAGTCGACGTTTTCATGTTCAGGTCTGTTCATGTTCTAATTGATCTAATGCTGATGTGTCTAATTGTACACTATCATCGGTTGGTTGTATAGTCTCAGTTTCTTCGAATTCAAACAATGCATTAAATTGAGTGCGGGCATTCTTGGTCTTCTTGCCTTTGAACCCTCGTGTGCCCACAATCTCCATCCAATATGTGTCATACTCTTCGACGATAGCGTCGGCAGTCTCTCGATCTGGTGCCGCAAAGATTGCTTCCACAATGTCTTCAAACCGGGCATAGTCTCCGGTGCTACGACGCATCATAGCAGGATACTCTCCTGCATCAAAACGTCTGTTGGCTTCTTGTACTGCGGTCAAGTGCATCCAAACATTATGCCCCATGAGCAAAGCATATGAGAAACTGTCCCAGGATGTCTTGCCTTCTTTGCCAATCTTATTTAGATCGCCGGGCTTGTAGATACAAATATCTTTCATCTTCAACAAGTCACTTAGTGGGCTATCTTCCCAGCGTGGATAGATGCCATCTGCTACTACGCCTGTTCCCCACTTGCGTGTGTCTGTGGAATACTTTTTGTCGTCGGCTGAAGGAGCCATGCGATACGACCATTTGCTATCGTGTTCAAAGACATTTTCAAAGTAGACCTGTCCGTTTGCTGTTGCAAGGAACGGACTGGCGCAGTCAAACGAGATGGTGAATTGCGGATTGACATATTTTCTTACGGCCCTTTGGATTACAGTTAATAAAACAGCCCACTCCAGTTTGGAGGTTCCCAAGAAGTGCATCCAATCGTGTTTGCCCTCTTGAAGTAAATTGTCATAGCGTAGTGCTACCAGTCTGCGAAGCACCAGGTGTACATCACACATGTTCTGTCCACCCATGGACCAACCGTCAAAGTGTGTGTCTGGATACTTGGCAGGATCGCAGTATTCCTTCATAGTCTCATACCATTGATCCGCTGAAGTATGATTGTCACCTTGTAGCACGTTCAAGAACTTGGCACCACCATTTGCCACACCTTTGCGGTGTTTCATGAAGTAGTCATTGTTGAACTTGGTGGCGTCCACTGCTTCTTGTAGTGTGGTGATCTGGCATGCCGCGGATGCTTTCTTGTCGTGAATAACCCAAGTTGGGATATCCAAGATCATGCCATAGTCGGCCACATTGTCCAGCCAGTTCAAGATTAGACTTCGTTTCTTTTGGGCTTTAGGACAACCTGAGTTGGCTTTCCAATCACCTTCCCAAAGACCCTTGGCAATCTGGAAACCTCCTGAGTCACCAAGTATGAAAGATCCGGCCTCACGATTACGGACCATGTCTTCAGACCAGTCTTGTTTTGCAAGATCGAGGTTAGCATGGCCTCCTGAGTACAGTGACCACCGATAAGGAAACAAGGCCTTATTAGAGTTGAGCCAGTTAAGTTGCTCCATATCCGTAATGCCCTGAGGCAGTCGTGCTGGATCCACATATGGTTCATTCCTTTGTTTGCCTACGAATGTAGCATAGAATCCGCTGATGGCCGGAAGGAACACAGCGTAGTCATTTTGCTTGGCAGTTAAGTTGTCTTGAACAACAGGGTCAGTCATTATTTGCTTTGTGCTGGTAATAGATATTGATAAACTGCTAGGCCGGAATCAACTGTGATTTCTGCGGCACCATCATCGCTGATGCGTACTTTCTTGTCACCAGTCAAGTCCATGATGCTCACAAACTGTTTGGCAGGCCATGACCATGCACGTTTCAATTGACCACTAACACCTGGATGGAACACAAAGTTACCTGAGTGTGTTGAGTGATCGCCAAAGAAAAACTTAAGATCACCGTTTTCAGTTTTGGCCTGGAAGTTTGCCTCCTCGGCATTGGCGCTCATTTGCCACTTCATTCGTTGAATAGCCGCATTGGTTGGTTCAAACTCAATGTGCCATGTCACAGGGCGAATCTTGGCAGTCTTTAACTTCTCACTTACTACACCCGATGTCATAAAACGATAGTTGTTTTTAAAGTCGCCAATTTTGTTTTCAAAATTAATGCCATCTGGCTCACCTGTTGAGCCTTTGGTAATGGCAAGTTTGGCATCTTCCTTGTACTCTTGCAAGTTCAACAAAGTCTTTAGTTTGCCCAGGTTAGGCATGCCAAATGTGCCCACAAAGTCTGCTGTGGGGTTGTGAAAGTTGCCGCGAATGACCACACTCAGATCTTCTGCCAAGCCAACAATTTCAGTCTTGCTGGTGTCACCAACAATTTTAACCAAATCAATACAACCAAGGTCGTAAGTGTGTTCTACCAAGTCTAACAAGTAATCTCTCATAAGTTTCTCCTAAGTTTAAAGTATACAGGGTTTATTGCGAATTTGCAACTATTTTGGCTAGAGTCTGCCCGCCTCGTAGGCTGGTCAAATCGCCGGGCTTTTTAAATTCTAACCAACTGACCTCGCCTTTGCCGTCATAAGCATCGATCAACTCAAATCCAATATTGATAGCGTGTTGTTCAATCAGTTTACGTGGAGTGTACAACATCCAGACTCGTTCAGAACGTTCTACGCCATTGGCAAGATCACAATTGTTGTAGGTCATAATAACTCCACCGCCGGGACGTAATTTTTTATAGAATTCTTCTAAAAATTTGTGTATGATTGGAATCGGTTTGTGATTGAAATAGTGATAGGCAAATATTGCACCAAACTGATTATCAGGGAATTTATTTAAAATAGGTCCATCTGCCCAGTCGTCAATCACATACTCACGCAATCTGCGTTGATATTCTGGTGTGAACTTGCTGATTGCTGGTCTCATCAGTTCCGGATCGTGATCAACTACATACAGCGGATCCAACGGCACCATATCTTCAATATATGTTTCCACTCCTGGTCTTATGATCATACCAGGTATTCGCCAATCAGTTAAATTTTTAAGACGTGTTCTTAATACAATATCATCCTCGTTGTCAATTCTCATACGTCTATTTAGAATAACATCTACGGTATCGTAAATCATTTCTTCTTGGTACACACGTAAACTATTAACCAAATATTCTTGTTCATGCTGTTTGATTTCTGATCTTAATTCTTTTTTTAGAGATTCAACTTGTGCAGAAAATTTTGCAATGTTGTTGATCAATTCATTGTGTGTTTTTACTATGTTATCTTTGGCAGTTTGATATGGATCAGCATGTTCAGTCACCACGTGTGCAATGTGGCTTAACGTACCCGTGGCAATATCACATTCAGTCGCAACATCAAGCGAATCAAGTAAATTTAAACGTGCAACAATATCGCTGAGTTTCATTCGAAATCAAATAAACTAGTAAATGTATTTTCTGTGTTGGTTGCTGATGCTAGATCCCAGTCCAGCACACCCAACAAGTTATCAACCTTGCCGTCCACCACAGTGGCTTCCATCTCCGAATCATCAAACGGCAACTCAGTAAACCATGTGGGCAGTCGTTGTTCATCTGTAGGATAGCCAATGCTGGTCCACCCCAGAGCATTTGACTTGAGTTTACACACAATGGTTTTCATACCATCAACAATGGCCATTGAGTAGTTGTCGCTGTTCATCTTGCGCATGTTGTTCCAGTTAATTGCGGCCCGCACATGACCTGGCATGTTTGCTTTGCCCAATCGAGTTTCTTCTGCTTGGTACTTGGTCAAGTTGTTCACACGCTTGGGCGATCCTTTTTCCCAGCCCGAACGTTCTTTGAACTCATACTTGAATTCACGAATACGTTCCACAATCTCATCTCGACCTGCACCAGCAAGTAGTTTATTTAGAATTTCTAACAAGAAGTCTTGAATTACTTTGGGGGTGTCTGATCGTTTTAGATCAAGTCCTGTGGCCTTGGTCTTGCCAACTGCGCCGTTGACATCCAGTCGTTTGCCTTCGATATCAATGGCGTTGACAGCATAACGCTTCTTGGTAATAAACAAGCCACGATCTGCCACAGTTTCACGACCACACTTGATCAGTTCACCCATGTCCCGTGGACAATGGAAAGCCTGTTCCATGAAGCCAGGGAAACTTTGGTTGACCTGTTCAGCAAGGCTGTCATACAGTTGAATACAAGTTTCTTTCGACCATGCCATCCGGCCTTCTTCAACTTCTTTCTTGAGGACCGGCCATGCGGAGAAATAACACGAGTCTGTGTCACCATATATAACTGCTTTTCCCACATGGTCGTATTCGCCTGTGATGAGCTCATTAAGATGAGCGTCCATGTGCCGGGCAATTGAACGACCAGTAAGTGTTGTTGACTGTCCAATACGTTTGTCAAAGAACCTACAACCCGGGTTAAGAATAGCCCCGTAGAGACTGTTGAGGTTAATCTTTTTAACCAGTTGTCGTTTGTCCCAGAATGCAATTTCTTTGGCATCTTTTGTTTCTTTCTTCCGAGCCTGTAGTTCTTGTCGTTCACGGTACCAACGCTCCAGTAAACCAGGGATAATACCCTTCTTCTCAAATGTAAGAATAGTGCCATTGGCAGTGAGGATCCAAGGTTGATTTGAATCAAAGATAATGGTCCAGATCTCAGCGGCCGAGTGTACAGACTCTTCACCCGACTCCCAGTCAATTGTGATCTCAGTGCCACGCTCTTGATTCATCACGGCTGTGTATTCTAAACTGGCAAAGATACCTTCCCAGGCCGCCGCAAAACTCTGTCCCTTGGCCATGTTGGCTTTGATCAGTCTATCAGTCATGGTCTGACGCAGTTGACCAACCACAGTCTCTGGACCCATGTTCATGGCACGAATTGCCGATGGATAAAGTGAGTTGATGTCAACTGATCCGATCCACTCATGCACACCTTTCTTGGGATACGCAACATACGCACCTGCGGCCTGTGTGTCTTCATCTGTAAGGCGTTGCTTGCGATTGGGCACAACCATGCCACGTTCATGTGCTTCGTTGATGATGGCCTGCTCAGTCACAGCCACAGCGCCCATGGTGGTCTGCAATAGTACAGTATTGGCATGTGCCAGTTCATTGGCAAGATCCAAGAAGCGCAGTTTCTTGTCTAGTTTACCAATCAACAATGTATCTTGGCGGTTGTACTCAATAAATGTCCGGAAGTGTTGGTTGTATAAACTATCCAGGGTTCCTTCAAACTGTGTCTTGCGCTCACCCAGTTCATACTCACAAATGGCATCCAGGCTATAACTGTGACGTTCTTCGTATGTGTACTTGCGATACAGTTGCATATAGTCCATATGCACACGCCCAATCAAGTCATAGGTTTCGTTTTCAGCACCAAAGCGTTCAAACATACGCTTCTTGGGCAGTTGCCCCCACAAACAGAATTTGCGTGTGTCATCCTTGCTCAACACACGAATACAGCGGTTCACGGTATAGGGAATGTCATAGCCTTCTGAGTTCCAACCACTCAGCACATCTGCATCATCAATCAAGTCAAGAAATGTTTTGATCATGTCTGCTTCGTCAGCAAACAAGATGGTGTTCTCAAAGTCTCGGACCAGTTCGTGGGCAGTGTCCCAACTGAGATGTTTGGGAGGCACAGCAAGTGTGACCAATTGATCCAGCCAGTCTAGGTAGACTGAAATCGCAGTAATGGGATTAAAAGGGTCTGATACAGGTGAGAAGCCGCGGTCTTTATCAAAGGCCACCTCAATGTCAAAAAACGCTGTGTGAAGTTCAGGCGCATCTTGGTCTTTGTAGTTTTCTTCAAGGCATCTAAAGATTGGATTGATGTCGCTTTCATAAATCGGCTTATGGCTGTGAGCGCGGACTTCCTTGCGGAACTCTTTGTTGTTTCTTGTACTAAATCTTGATACGGGTGTGCCGTATATGCTTTGGAATTTACCTCGGGCATCATCATAATAGAAAATGTAATTTGCTGGATATTCCCGGTAGACTCTTGCGCCATTGCGGCGTTCTACAGTATGAATACGATCGTGCTCACGATCAAATAGTGCATCAATATAACTCATTGTTCTCCGTTTGTGGCCGGTTAGCCGTGATACATGCTCGTAACGTGAGCGACTCGTCTGCTGAACAGATATTTATAGGGTTTTACCAACGGTTTCTAAAATAGTTTCAAGAGTTTCATGATCTTGTTTTTCTTGACCAAAACTGGCCTTGTGTGCCAATTTGATAGCCTTTTTCAGGATAGCAGGTTTGACTTCCAGTTCTTCTGCCACTGCTTTGATAGTGTCAGTCAAGCCACCTTGTAGCGTATCAATTTCATGCATAACCTGCATGCCTTCATTGATGATTTGGGTGAGTTTGATCTTTTGATCGCCGTTGAATGTTTTTGCTGACATAGAAATCTCCTAAAATACTATTATAACAGATATTTAGGAGATGTCAATGTGTATATGCTCGTTTTGGGCCGCCAGGTAGCGAATCTATTGGCCCAGGCAGAAGCCGCCCACTCGGTCCTAAGGCTGAGTTAGTGGGCCACTCGCTGGCTATATTCTCTACGACGTTGAGCACCCGCTTGTGTCACGTGTTCAAGTATCCGGTTACGCAAAGCAAATGCTGATTCATTCACAGCACCGTATCGGGTAAACGTTTGATCAACAAACTGTTTGATACGGTATACGTCTTCTTTGGTCTCGACCATTTGTAACATTTCGGCTACTGGTCGTTTCAGTGCGGCGGCAATACGAGATTCTGACGCAGGTGCCATATATCCCGACTTAGCAAAATCTTGTTTGGCGGCTCGATCTTTCTTGAACTTATCTAAATCTAATACTGTACCTTGTGGCTCTGGTTGGTTAGAATTTTTAAATCCTGGTCCGTATGTGCTAGTGACATTATTAATATTAGTAGCAGTTGGTGCGATTGGTACTGTTGGTTTCTTCACATTGGTACGACGTGCGCCCATGGTCTTTGGTCCGGCTGCTGGTTTTGGAATTGATGCAGGTTTGCCTGCCTTGAGAGATGCATTATACGCCGCTGCCACGTCGGGATTAGTTGCGGTGCCAGTCGCCGCGCCTGGCGCGGTGCCAGCCTGTGACTTGGCCAACAACTCATCATAAGTCCGGGCTTGACCTGTAGCAGGATTGGTACCGTAGAACGGCATAGACTTTTGTGCGCCGCCTGTTTTAGCAGGAGTGGCTGTTTGTGCGGCAGGTACCGCGGCAGGTGCTGTGTAAGGAATACTCATCTTACTGAATACACTATCAACAACTTGTTTTGGAACACCCCATTCGGTGGTCAACAACTGATACAATCGGTCACTGTCGTATGGCTCACCGGCACGATTCCACATGTTGTTGAGTTTGTCAGCTGTGACTTTGGTAATAACATTATGTCCAACATTGCTGACATAGCCGCCAACTTTGTCAACACCTCTGCCAATGGTATCTAAAGTTTTTCCAAACCAACCTTGTGGTTTGCCTTGCCCGGCAGTGGCACTGGCTGGTGCGCCGGCTGCTGTGGGATGACCGTAGTCGGTAGTGGGTGCGCCAATATATTCTTTCAAGTATGCACGGCGACAACGACCAATGTTTTCAAATACAGTACGCACACCCTTGGTTGTTAAATGTACGCTTTGGTGACCCTTGCGATTAACACTTTCATTCAATGCCCAGTTTAATACTGTTAGTTTCTGGTCAATCAATTGTTCAGCCGGAATAATTTTGAACTTGATGGATTCTTGAACTGCAGGCAACGTTGGCTTGGCCATGATTTGCAGTTGGTTGCCGTCGGCATCTATATAGATATTGGGATTACGCTTCATGAAGTCTGCTTTCCAACTATTATATGCGGCTGTTTGTTTGGCAAGTTCGTCGGCAGGTAAATTAGGATTCGGCGGCACAAAATTTCCAGTATCAGTGACAGGAATACCGAATTCTAGTTTTTGCCCCTGACTGTCGGTGCTCATCGGACCTGTTAGGCTGTAATCAATTGGTGCACCATCTGGAGTTGTCAATGTTGGCACAGTGTCACCAGGACCTGGTTCAACTGCTGGTGCAGTGGGTTTAGTGGGGCCGTCCCAATCTTGCCACACATTCTTCACTGGTTCACCGCTGGCTGCAGGCATGTTAATTTCTTGACCAACAAAAATTTTGTCTGGATCTGTGATCTGAGGATTGGCATTCCATAATTGTTTTGCAGTGAGTCCATTATCCTGTGCAATTTTTCCAAGTCCTTTGACGTCATCAGCAGTCACAGTATATGTGCTACCGCCTGTGTCTGCGCCTGCAGCCAGTTGACTGTAATCAGCTGGCACAGTACCTGGCTCGGCTGTTTGCATGATGGCCTGGTTGAGTTGATCCAATGTGACATCACCATCAAATCCATATGCTTTGGCCTGAGCGGCCGCTTTTGCAGCTTCTTCTGGACTTAGTGCTTCGACACCAGGTCCCACAATATTAGGGTCACCATCGGCTGTAAGACCGCTAACTTGGTCCGGCGGCAGATCCAATCCGTTGATGTTGTTGGCCGGACCACCGGGGAGATCTGTATCGTTCCAATCGCCCAAGGCTGCATTGTTGGCAGCAATCTCACTGGCACTTGGCATTCCGTAATATGCGTCTGACGCCATGTTGGCCAATTGGCCAGCACCTTGTATTCCACCACTGACCAAGGCAGCTGTCGCGGCATCGCCTACAATATCAACAATTTCTTTATCTTTGAGTGCAGAGTCTATTGCAGCCAGGCCAGCGGCCACGCCTGCTCCGCCTAGGCCGCCAGTTAAGAAGCCTGCGGCGGAGATTATTGCCCATTTGGCAAGTCCAGTGGCTCTTGGATATTTTTTAGCCGCATCACGATATTTGTAAATGGCTCGGGTAATGGCATTTGCTTCACCTGAATCGCCACCCACTTTGCCCAGTGCTGTCATGGCTCTGTTGTATTCTGCGTCAACCGCCTGATATGTGGGACGTTCTTTGACCCATTTTCTTGCACCGGCCAACATGTTTTGTACACTGCCAATTGCTTGAGTTGTGGCATCTTTGGCTTTGCCTAGACCTGTGCGGTTGCCGCCTGCGGCAGTGGCACCTTGTTCTACATCTTTGAATAGTTGTAGAACTTGATCTTTGGTTAGATTTTTTTCAACCAATAAACGGGCAAATGCATAACCATTTCTAAAGGTTGTTTCTTCCATTAACCTAAGTTGGTTATTGCGATTGCCTTCTGATATAGGCTTCGAGTTTTTTCCAAAGTATAATTCTAGTGCTTCACTTAGGCTCTTATGCCCTGAGGCTTTTGCAGCCGCTTCACGCTTCTTACGGAAGATTTCACGGAAGTGATCGTCATCCTCTTCTGGACTATAAGGATAAGGATTGTGTTCACCGCTGGGTCGTTTGCGTGGTGAGTCACCTGGACGGTCATAGTCCTTGCCTGGCAAGTCGTAAGGGCCACCTTCTTTGAGGGGCTTGGGTGTGAATAATTGGTCTATTATCATATTATCGTTCTTCTATGTAATCTTGAGACAAGTCCTGTTTCTGTCTGCGCTTTTGAAACAGTTTCACTGCCATGTCAGCATGGTCAATGCGGGGAAATCTTGTGGGCAACTTACGCTCACCGTTGCGTACTTCATAACCGTTGTTATCATCACCCCAGCACTCTAGGCATGTGCCGTCTTCTAGGGTGTATGTTCTTGCTGGTGATTCACTCACCGCTGACATTGGAGCAGCCGGTGCTGCCACTGAGGCCGCTATATGATCTTCAACGCCGTGTGCTACTTCTGTGTCAGCAGGATCGCCAATGGGTTGTACATCCTGATCCCAGGTGGCATTTTCATCAACTTCTTCGTCATCATAGTTATTAAATTCTTCTTCACTGTCAGCGGCATCTTCTTCGTCTTGCTCGTCCACTTCCTTATCATCACCTATGTCAAGATCATGTTTGGCTTTGTTTACTAGATGAGTATCAAGTTTGTTTTCTTTTTCTAATTTTTCAAGGTAATCACGAAACTGTCCCTTCACACGACTGACCATGTCTTCTTCAACTTCTTGCATGGCTTCTTCAAGACTGGGCTTGCGAGGTTCTACTGAGTCACCAACCATGTAACCATCCATAGGATGTTTCTGATAGGGCTTCTTTGTGAGTGTGGTTGAGATATTGTTTGGTTTGAACAAGGCCGGCAATTGCGGCACACCTTGCTGTTGTTTGTTCAAGCCGTGCCGGACTGAGACTGGGGTAGTTTTACCCTCAATCAAGGCCAGGCGTTGGATTATACCATAGATTGGGTCTGTCATGCTCGATCGTCTTTCAAGAAACTTCTCAGCATCCAGCCATGCTTTTGTTGAGCATCAATGCGTTCTGCTATAAAATTTGCAATGCCTTGCTGATTTTCTTGTTCGGCCGTGGCAAATGTTTCGTTCAGTAGATCCAACAGTTGGCTGTTGTTGGCCAACAATTCTTCGATCATGAGACGGGCACGTGGGATCTTTGTTTGTCCTTTGATGATGGTAAGTTCACTAAAGCGTTCGTAACTGCCAGGTGCATAATCACCTAGTGCTCTAATGTATTCTGCTGTTTTGTCTATACTGTTGTTATAGACTTCTTCGTATAGGTTACCAAAAAACTCGTGCAGTTGTGCAAAGTCAGGGCCTTCCACATTCCAATGAAACAACTGGGCCTTGAGACTGAAAGCATACTCAGTTGCTAATAGAATTTTTAAACTGTCCGCGAGCATTTTTATTCCTTTTGTATTCCTTGGGCGTGTTTGGTGTGGGATCCGAACTCGTTACATATTTACCTGTCAGCATGCTTCCGCCATTTCTTGCAATCATGCCCAAGGGAGCGGCACTAGGAGCCATTCCGCCTGCGCAACTGGCGCCTGCAGACGCGGTTTCCATTATTTCATGCATTTTCATGACAGGATTCCTGGATAGTTATACAGCCGGTTGAATCCACACTAGCAGGACCCAGTGTGATTCTATAGTTGTTTACTGTTAGTTTGGCATTTTCAGCATCAACCAACTCATAGCGTATTTGATATTGACCGGGCTCGGCTAGTATCTGTAGTTGTTCTTCTAGATAGTTTTCAGTCCAGATCCATGTGCGTTCAGCAAACAATTCGTCGTTGACATAGCATCTATATCGTGGGGGGTTGTCAGACCAGTTGCAGTTGACATCAGTCTGGGCTAATACAAATTCAGTTCGCATTTAATATTTATCAAAATAGACTACTATAAATATTTGTATGCTTAAACTGTCAGAAATACGCTGTGTACATGTGGAATTAACCACACGGTGCAATGCACGTTGTCCCATGTGTATGCGAAACTACAGGGGAATGGATTATAACTCAGGGTATCCTGACACTGAATTGACCCTGACTCAGTTTCAACACATTGTCGGTCCAGTGATCCATCAGTTGACCCATGCCAATTTCAATGGCAATTTAGGAGATTTTGCATCAGCACAAGACGCACTAGAGATAGTTGAGTATCTTGTGGCCCACAATATTATAATAAACATCAACACCAATGGCAGTTTACGCAACAATGATTGGTGGCGGAGGTTGGCCAGGCCCGGAGTCACAATAGGGTTTGCACTAGACGGACTGGCAGATACTCATGCGTTGTACAGGCAAGACACTGACTGGAATAGAATCATTGCCCATGCACAGGCATTTATTGCCGCCGGCGGCCGTGCCAAATGGCGTTTTGTTCCGTTTGATCATAACCGGCATCAAGAAGCACAATGCCGGCAACTGGCAAAAGACATGGGATTTGCTGAGTTTGAAAACATTTACGATGGACGGGATTCAGGACCGGTATTCTCAAGAACAGGAGAATACAGTCATAGGATTGGCACAGACTCCGGACCTGCTGACCATATACCGCAGATCAAAGATTTAGTACAGAGCCATATCACATGGTTTGATCAACGTACTGTGCAGTCTCACAAAGATGTTGCTGATTTAAAATTGCGGTGCCAACACAAGATCAAACAAGAAATCTACATAGCCGCAGATGGCAGTGTGTATCCTTGTTGTTATCTGGGATTCTATCCCGAGACCATGCATCATCCAGGTAATTCACAAACAAAACAATTGGTTAGAGAAAACAACGCACTTGAATATGATTTGGCACATTGTTTAGACTGGTTTGACTCTGTAGAACAAACCTGGGCCCGCAACAGTATTGCTGATGGCAGACTGTATCAATGTGTCAACAGTTGTTCGATCAATTAAAAATATACTAAAAAAGGAAAATATGACCAGCGCAAAAATTTTATATCTAGCAAGATATCGTGTGCCGCATGCTATCATGAGCCTGCAACCAGAATTTACCCGACATCTCATTGGCGTGGATAGAACCTGCATTGCCAGCCCTGTGCCACAAGAAGAACTTTGGCCCATATTTGAAAAATACGGCATTGACACTACAAAATTTGACTATGCCCCAGATTCCGAAATCTACAGACTGTATCCAGAAGTCAACAACTGGGTGTTTGACGGGGACTACAGAACATACTGGTTGCGTCAACAGGCCATCAAGTTTGCATTCTTAGATTATCTTGATTACGATCTCATGATCATGCACGACTGCGATTGTTTGTTGATCAAGGATTATGAACCTTTCAAGGACGGCAAGTTAAACTTCATGGTATTAGAAAATGAACGTCACAGTTGGGGTTACTATGAGAGTATTAAAAATGCTCTGGGATTTGAACGCATGACTCCGCATTGTTTTATTTCAGAATTTGTGCCTGTACTGAAAAAAGACTTCAACGACCTGGTGAAATTTCTTGAAGACAAACACAAGAAAAAATGGTTAGATGCCATGATTGACTCATGCCCACCTGAGCCCACGGTACCACCTTGGGGCAACGGAGAACTCATACGCTGGTTCAGTGAATATGAATTTATCGGCAACTGGGCCATGAGTCGTCAAGACATCACAATGGAATTTCAACGCAGATATCATTATGATGATATGGAAAAGATAGGTAACTTTAACACCAATTACCATACTGCGGTATGTGATGCGGTACCGGATCTAAGCAGAAGTTTGCAATTTGACTGGGATAAGAAAGAAATTGTCAACTTTGATTATTACATGAACAAGATTCGAGAAAGACTAGCAACACCTTGCACAGAAGAATTTGTGCCTCTTAACCGCAACGACCAATCTTGGCTTAGCAGAACCAGCGACTAACTTAATCTATGTTGGAAGAACTTAAGATTTATTCACCTGGATACCAAGCAATCAACTGGGGGTTTGATTATCCCCAGGTGGTCGATCTAGACACAGCATTGACACAACCCACAAGCATTGCAGTTCTTCCTGTTTACTATGACAACCCAAAAGACTTTGCCTACAAACCTGAATTTGACGGATTGGACTTGACACAGTTTGATTTGGTGTTGTTTACTGATATTGAATTTCGTAGGCAAACAGATTTGATCAACTGGATAGAAACCACTGGTGCAAAAAATTGGTTGCTGACTGTGGGAGGATTGTACTCGGATGAAACACTGGATTCCAGAGTCATTTATAGGCCAGCCTGGATGTTTACATTTTTACAATGGAATCCACCACGTGACGAATTTCCGATGGAGAGACCGTTTCTGTGGGAATGCCTACTGGGAGCAAGGCGAGATCATAGAGATTTTACAATGTTGAGTTTTCAGCAATCTGGGCTGCTGAATAAGAGTATTGTGAACTATAGAAATATTTTTATGGGATCTATGGATCATAAAGTTTGTGTAGATGTACAACAAAAATTTCCCGGCGTCGAATTACAATATCCTTATGTGAGTCCAAACTTGGATTCTGCATGGGAAGTACGCGGGGGCAAACTTGACAACACCATATCATCAGATGTGCCTTGGGAAATCTGGAACCGCTGTTATTACAGCATCATTATCGAAACGCTGGGCGACGGCAATTGTTTTTTGGCAGCAGAAAAAATAGGCAAGTGTGTGCTGGCTCGCAGACTGTTTGTGCATTTTGGTGTGAGCGGGTGGTTGGCCAATCTGCGCACACTGGGATTTGAAACTTTTGGCAGTGTGCTAGATGAAAGTTATGATTCAATTCCCTATAGAGTTCAACGCTGGTCGCAGGCATTTGAACAAGTAAAAGCATTGAGCAAACAAAATCCGCAACACGTATTGCAAAAAATTCGCCCGATCCTAGATCACAATCACAATCGATTGTTTGAATTACGGCAAGAAAAGTTTGATGCCATGCGGGTCATGATCGAATCTCAGTTGAAATGAGCAAGCCAGTGCTGATAGAAGTTTTCAGCAATAATTTCTTGTCCGGTAGGACTTGAATGATATCCTGGATCATCGCCTCGAAAAGGATTGTTTCCACAGATGGCCTGCGGTGATTGAGCAGAGTCTAGATTGATATAGTGATCAGGAATCAAGGCAGGAAATGCTTGACGCCATTGTGTTTGATCGTTGGGATCAAAAGGCCACAACAAGTTGGGTAACACCAAGAACTTGATATCGTCCAGGAACATGGTTATTATACCTTCACGTATGATCCATTCATCACATTGTTTTTTCCATGCATTGTCGTAAATCGAATCAATCCAGTACCGCACACCTGTCTGTGCTTGTCGAGTAATCTTGCCCATGCGATAAGGATGCTCAAAATTTTCTGCTAGAGTAAAGATAGTTTCGCAGATCATGTTTGACTGTTCTTGACCGTAGTTCACATTGCGTATGCCATCGTCTCTGCAATAGCCATTGCCTAATTTTCTATTTTGTAAATGTCGTTCTAGTGGAGGGTTCTCTCCTGAACTGGGTGCTTGACTCCAATCGTAGGGAACAGAGTCGGCGGGAATTTCCATTCGATCCCAGAAGGTGGGACCTATCACAGCAAAGTCTGGACGTTGTCTACGTATCTCGTCCATTTGAATTCGAATACCACCGTTCGAACAACCTTGTCTAGCAAGATTAACCAATTCCCACCCACCAAGTTTTTGTGCTAAACACTCACTCCAACTGGTTCCTGGAAGAGTTTGTGATACTGCGCTAAAACTACAGCCTGCTACCATTAATTTCATTTGTTCACCTCTGTGTAATTATTCCTGTGCATGCCATCAGGAAAGAAAGTTTTTATCACGTCTCTGTGTTGCGGCAACTCTCCGAGATCATACGTGCCCGGGGGTATGGTATAAGTTACGGTGCCACTATTTGTATCCGCAAACGTAACCAAGTTGGGATGGTCACAAGCACAATCATGCACAAACACATGATGCAAATGACCATATTCGCCATTTTGATTGTGTGTTAGCACTAGATCATAAGGCGTGATTATGTTGCCAATTTCTCTACATGCTTGTTCTTGGTTGAAACTAATTTGTTTATTTTCAATATCTCGATAGTCATCTGTGTAGCCCAAGAATACACAAGCAATACCTCGCTTGCGCCAAAAATCTTGAAGTTCACGGCCACGTGGATCCCACTCACAATAAGTTAGATAACAAATGGTCCAGTCCATTTCCGGATGGTTGTGTATATAACTATATCCAAATATCACACAGTCGTCGGGGTGTGCCACAAGACATAACGCTTTCATAGTAAATCCTTTGACTTTAAAAAATCCCAATACTGTTGCTGTTGTTGGTCGGTCAGTTGACTCCAGGCTTTTCTATGCACCCCTACCGCTGTGGCATTTCTCATGTGACTGTGTTTTCTATCCCATGCTGCCACTTCACTGTGACACACGTTGCAAGAGAAAATTACGGAGATGTCAGTATCATACAAACTGTGTGTTAGATTTTTGTATTGTAGATAGCCTGAATATAACATAAACTCGGTAAGCATTCCTTGTGCTTGAAACCACTCAGCAAAATCTTCATTGGTCATGCGTTGCACATCTTGAATCAAAGCACGGGCTTGAGCATTGTTTATAACAAATGGCACACCACCGGGCCCAAGTTGCTGTTGCATGTCAATATCGAACAGTTGATTTATAATTTGTCGACTGGGTTCAAACACCGGATAGATACCTAACTCACCCACTTGCGGACGGCCTTGGGAATCAAAAATATCAATTTGTTTTGTCAGCAAAGTTTTTGCATCCAGCACCATGGTCCAGGTATTAGATCCTTGAGCACTGCCCAAAATCTTCAATACCTGTTGGCTGACCCAACCGTTGTCACACCATGTGGATCCAAACTGACTTCTGGGTATGATTTCAACTTGATCGGCTAATTTGCCCCACCAAGAAGGATCCACAACGGAGTCGTCATTTAATATAACACGTATGACACCAACATCATATCCGTATCGTTCTATGCTACGTGCTTGTACTTTTAGTATATCAAGTTCATCACGAAATACCACTGTGCAGATATCTATCATGCACTTATATATCAGGCGATTTGTACCACGTTGGTAATTACTGAGTCTTTGCCGTACTGTGTCATCAACAGTTGACGAGCCATTTGTGGATTTTTGGCAAAGATGGCCACGTCCATTGAGTTGGTGTATAACTCGTTTTTGACTTTGACTCGGGCTTGGTAAACATGAAATCCAGGTATGACTGCTTCCTGTAGATTGTATTGTGAGCCCTGTGGCTTGTTTCCGTATGGTATCATAAATTTAGTCAGCAGATTTGTTTTTGTCTTTTTCGGTAATTGGCCCGCCAGTGACCCAGGCCTTGCATGACCGTGAGCCTGCACATTTGAAGTGCAGGAAATTACAATAGCCAAGATCGGCCAAGTTAATACTGGCATTGGCATCTACGCCAGTCTCGTCTCCTTGGATACCATTGCTCATGCATTCTCGCATGCTGTCACTCACATCAAATGCCGCACAGTTGCCACACTGCATGGTACGAGCAGTGGCCACGCTGACCCGGAATATCTTTGCACTCGTGCTCCAGTAATCTTCAGCACGTTCAGGATTGGCAGGACCGTAGTGATAGTCATCTATGGCCTTTTGCCGATTCTTTAGATTGAGGTCTATGTCGTGTGTTGCTGTGGGACAACCTTTCGAAATAGCTTCCAGTAAGTTTATGTAGTTTCTCATTTTTTCTTTCCTGATTTCATGTTGGCACACCAGTGGTACATTTTGGCACGTTCGCCTGATGCCTTATTGGCCCGAGCACGTAGATCAGTTACACTTCCGTCGCAACTGGCACCTGAACGTTTCACACGCCCAGGGCGACTTTTGCCTTTGACTCGGCCATCTGCAAAGTTTTCTGCCACATCTTGTTTTAATGATTGTTTTAGGTATTGTTCACCTTCACCGGTTACATACCAATATCCATCGTCATCTACAATATAACCGTTACTACTCAAACTATCTAATACATTATCATACTCTGAGGTTCTTGATTCATCTTCTTGGAAATCTAATCCCAATTGTGTTGCGGTATAGATAGCATGTAAAACTAATAATTTACCTAATCCTTTGCCTTTGAATTCTGGATAAACCTCGGCTATGCTACGACCTGTAGTAGCATTATATTGGTATACTCCAACTGGGTTGTTACCCATACTTAAAGTAGTTGCAAATTTGTTTTTACCTTTTTGTACCTTAAAACTAACTCTATTATCATCCAAGCCTTCCGCTACACCTTGCTGACCTGGCACTGTATCAGAAATGGTTATCATATTGTCAGGAACTATTTGTACAGGCACACGGCCACGGTATCCAGCCTCTTGATATGCTAAGAATCTATGATTCCCATCTATTACAAAAAGTTGTCCATTATTATTCCACACAAGCAAAGGCTTTAATACACCATTTTGTTTTAGTTCTGGTAAAAGTTTATTTGTGACCCAGTCAGCAATTTTAGGGTCTTTCATTGATTTGTGCTTTTCCCACATCTGTAATTTATTAAACGGTTCTTGTGTTGTTCTTAAACTTTTCTTTATGCCATCATCTATTGTGGCACCTTTATTATTTGTGTAAATGACCACTGGTTTTTGTTCTGTGCCTTCTGTCATGTCTTGCTTGACAGGCACAAGAGCAGGTACACTGGTTAGACCTGCTTCAGACGCGGCCATGGCACGATGGTTGCCATCAATGATCCAACCCGCAGGATCAACCACAATGGGACTAGACTTTAACACTGATGCAATACGTGGTATCAATTCTTGAACTTTGTCATTGTCCACCCAGTTCACACGATTGTAAGGATCCGGTTCTTCGCCATCAGGGTCTAAGTTCAGTTGTGACAAGGGAATGTTCTTCAATTCCCACTCGGGATGATCAGTTATGCTGTATTCAATGTCAAATGCTTCTGGAGCATGAGCACGTTTGACATAGTCAAGCACTTGGTCAGCCGCCATGGCTTCCAACATACTTTGCTTTGACTCTCCGCCACCGCCACCATCACCGCCGCCTTCACCGGCATCGCCGCCATAGAAACCATATCCAGGAAAAAAGTATCCCCCATAGCCGCGGGTTTTCTTACTGCGTTTTTTGCGTTCAGTAATAAATTCTTGTGCTCTCATGTTAGGCTCCAGTCCAGGTTGCCATTATGGGCGCGATTTCGGTCAAGTCATTGTCTTCCGCCACACCCGGCTTGGGAATCAACAACTCAGGCATGCGATATTCACTAACATCTACTGGATATGGCTGTAATGATGCTTTGTATGCCTCAGCATATTGTTCTTGTTCTTCAGGTGTCTTTGCTCTGTAAAACTTGTTGGCAATGGCCATATCGCCTACTAGAGTTCCTGGTGGAATTGAAATCTTTTTTGGACCATAGTATTTTAATTTGTCAGAATCTTTGTTGGTCAAACTGTAGAAGGTTGATTCCCATTTGTCTGGGTGCAAGGCATATTGTGCAGTTGCTCGTTCTGGAACAAACTGTGCCAGTGTATCTGCACCGGGATGAAATTTACCCAACTTGGATAAACTTATAGCAGTATCATTGCTTTTGTCTTCCGCCATGCCCGGTGTATGTGTGGGTTGTGTCAATTGAGAGAACTCACGCCTGGCATGTTGTAGGGCATCAACTGCATGAGTTGATGACATTGCCTTCTTTCTTTTGTCGGTCTTTTTCCATGTGAC
>Ga0304730_1000044_pt1 | contig 151644 bp, 135 predicted proteins | sample M_130628_MF_Meta_FD_190474 | JGI IMG/M metagenome (GOLD analysis project Ga0304730, IMG submission 190474) | Freshwater microbial communities from Lake Montjoie, Canada to study carbon cycling - M_130628_MF_MetaG (v2) (version 2) | ecosystem: Environmental > Aquatic > Freshwater > Lake...
TTTTTTACAGTTTTGCCGCGATACTCGCCGCGTACGATACGAATTGCACTCATTTGGTTGGCTCCTAATGTGCTGTTGAACTTACTTACTAAGCTGTTATTATAGCAAAATACCCATTATTGGTCAATCTCTTTGTGTTGTATTTTTTACCAACTGTTGTTGCGAAATTTGTGCTTATTTTGCGACTTTTTTCAGCAACTAAGGTAGTTCTTGCTATCATGTGTGTATTGTAGCACAAGCAGAATTAATGGTCAATCGGAATCAACGCCATAATTGTGTAATAGCAGGGTCGGATATCTGATGTGGTTTTGGCATGCCGTGGAATACCACTACCGCAGTATCCGCAGCAATCTTCACACCAGTGCCGGGTGCCCGTGGCTGACGTCGTTGGAAATTATATCCGCCATCTAAACATTGCCATCTAAAACTTTGGAACAGTCGATCTTCAAAAAATCTACGTTGATTGACATTGATGGATTTGGTGATATAATCCTGATCACCTTGATTGTTTTTGGTCAATTGTGAAATATCGCCCTTGGAGAACTGGTCCCATATTCGAGAAAAATTACTCACATTCCACCACATGAAACTGCTGTTGAATACAGAATGATGTGGATTTTGCAAATATCTAAAATCCCGTATGCCCCAGAAGTAACTGGTATCATGATTTGTCACCCAAGACAGATCTCTTACAACCACGGTGTCAAGATCCAAGTACAAAAGATTGCCTGCATGATGTTCTGGATTGAACATCTGCATTTTATACCACCAGGATTTCTTTGGTCCTGCTATGCCCGGCCATTCAGTCAATATGTGTTTGATCATGTGCGGAGGCACCGATCTATCATGCTCGGTATATACATGGAATCTTATGCCGCCGGGCAAGGCTCTGGTTAGCATGCTGTATAAATTTTCTACATAGCGCCAATCATATCCGGTGCTGTGTATCACACAGGCACAATCAATCATAGTGTCAGATGTGATGCGATTCTTTTTAGCCATAGGCCCTCTTTCAACTCATCAACGGTATATTCAGTATGGCAGATTTCAATTACCCATTGACTTCTATCTATATCATATGGTTTGTCTATATCTTCTATGGCAACTGATACTGGTGCGGCAAGACTGGATTCATGCACCACGGGCCTGCACCCTGTGATAGCTGCTTGAATGCCCGGGCCAGAGTTGTAATTCACAACTGCATGATATGAGTGATCCATATCAAACCCGTCATAGGTATTGGGCACAGGTCTTGGTATTTCTAATCTCGCTCCTGCGGGCAAGTGTGGTAGATTCAGTCGAGATCTTGGATGTGGGCGAACAACAATAGGACGGTCACTCACACCCTGCAGATCCCGTATGCGATCCAACACCCAGGACTCTTGACTAGGCAAGTCTTGCACTTGTAGGCTGCGGCTGTGTTGTGCAGCTATCATGATATCTGGTCTGTGGATATTGGGTTTTGATAATTTCACACCTAACTTGGCTGGGCGATCGAGATCGAGATCTTGTGTATGACCATAGTATCCTTGTGATGTCACATGGTTTACAGATACTTTCCAAGTGTGTCCTCTGTTTAACGCACCCACTTCAATGATAATCACCGGGCGATTCAATCTACGATAATGTTCATACACCTGCCGATTGGCTCGCATACGCCCATTCCATAATACAGACCAAATGATCGCAGCATCTGTATCCCAGGAATTTTCCACAGTTTTTTGTCCGTTGGCTCGCAATGCATCCAGCACAGCACTCATCACTGGCGGACTGTTACCCGCACACTGGGCGGGAAAATAAGATAGGGTTTTTATGCTCACTAAATATCTGATGAAATACAGTATAGTTACCACTTTCAATGCCGACGGCTACAAGAAATATGGTAAGCAAATGATCCAAACTTGGCTATCTAACTGGCCAACTCAAGCCGAACTTCGAGTGTATGCTGAAAATTGTTCTGTGACCGAATCTGCACCCAATTTACAAGTTTTGGATTTAGAATTCGCTAGCCCACAATTGGTTGCATTTAAAAATCAATGGAGAGATGTTCCCAAAGCCAACGGTGATATCAGTGCTATTACAGGGCTAAATCAACGCAAAGATTTCAAGAAACAATTCAAATGGAATGCAGTACGTTTCAGCCATAAAGTATATGCCATATTCCATGCAGCAAAAGCATCCAACGCAGATTGGTTGATATGGATGGATGCTGATATGGTGTGTCATAGTCCCATATCTGAATCGGATCTAGATAGATTGATACCCGCACATACAGATCTATGCTATCTTGGACGGCAAGGTAAGTTTTCTGAATGTGGGTTATATGCCATGAAACTACGCACACCGGCTATGGATCGATTCCTTGCTGAGTTTCAACGTGTGTATGATCAAGCAGACACGGGTATATTTGAATTGGCCGAATGGCATGATAGCTTTGTGTTTGATAGTGTGCGTGTTCGCATGCCCGACCTTGTACAACACAATTGGAGCGAAGCATTGATTGATCTACGAGCGACCAAGACCACGAGTGTGGGTGAAGGCCATCCATTGATCAATACAGAATGGGGCGAATACCTGGATCATCTCAAAGGCAGTCGCAAAGATACAGGGCGTAGCGAACGTGCAGATCTCAAAATGCCACGGCGCAGCAGTTACTGGAAGAACACATGAGCTGGATCTGTCTAAGCAAAAACGGCGAGGACGAATACATAGACATGTTTGCACGTGGCGCAGGAATGGAACCTACCCCATTGGAAACATGGAACTACGCAGACAATCAGGATCCACTGGTGCTGCGTGGTATTATGAAACACAAGATAATCAAAAAGTGCTGGCAAGACAAAAGATTCTTTTGGTACATGGATTCGGGTTACTTGGGCAATCGACCCAGTATCAAAAACCCGTATGGATGGAAACATTGGCATCGTATTGTACCCAATGATTTGCAACACGATCAGATCATACCACGGCCAGCTGATAGATTACAACGATTAGAACTGTACATGAGACCGTATCATCGACACAGTCGCAATATATTGATTGTTGCTCCTGATCACAAACCTTGTGCATTTTACGGATTTGAATTGGAAGACTGGGTGAAAGATGTCACTAACGAATTACAGATGTACACCGATCGCCCAATTTGTATCCGAGAACGTCCTCCTAGTAGGATGGATCGTAAAACACAACGGGCCGAAGATTGGTTGGCCGATGTACATGCTGTGGTCACGTTTAACAGTACAGCAGCCACTGAGGCTATATTAGCTGGTGTGCCTGTGTTCACCACGGCACCATGTAATGCCGCCAACCCAATGAGCAATCACGATCTTTCCAAGATAGAAGAACCGTGGTTTCCTACAGATGATCAACGCCATGCTTGGCTGTGTCATCTTGCGTATGGACAATTTCATATAGATGAATTCAAGAGTGGTATGGCATATCGCATACTGAAACAAACACAGGAGATGATAAATGGCTGAACATTATGGATGGCACTTTCCGGATTTTGAAACACACTTTCCCAAGATGCTGAAAAAAAGTGTTGATAAAGGGCTACCTCCCGAATATCAAGTGGCGGTGAGAAAAAGAAGCATTGATCTTTGCAAGTCTCGTGGCATTGCATTGGACATCGGTGCCAATGTGGGACTATGGAGTCGAGATTTAGTAAAGAATTTTGCCAAAGTCATTGCATTTGAACCAGTAGGATTGTTTAGAGAATGCTTGGAAAAAAATGTCACTGGCGATAATTTTTTCATCAGTCCATTGGCCTTGGGAGATCAAGACAGTCAAGGAACCATGATCATAACCGAAGAGAACAGTGGCCACAGCCATTTAGATCCCAACAGCATGGGCACCGGAGATGTGCAGATTGTGCGTCTCGATAATCTAAACTTGCAAGGTGTGGATTATATAAAGATCGACTGCGAAGGCTACGAATATCGTGTGTTGCAAGGTGCAGAACAAACCGTAAAACGCTGCCGACCTGTTATGGTAATTGAACAAAAACCACACGATGCTTACAGCAAAGAATACGGACAGTTTGCTGCTATTGCATTGTTGGAATCCTGGGGTATGGTCAAACTAGATCAAGTTAGAGATGATTGGATCATGGGATGGATGTAGAAAACCCATCCAAGGGTGCAGAAGATTCCGCAGCATGGGATCGTAAATGGTCTCATGAACGATATGTGACCAAACGCCGTGCTAGTTTTAAAATTGTTGATGCATATTTGAATCAACCCGTTGGCAGATTGCTGGATATAGGATGCGGATTTGCGTATGACAGCAGATGGTTTAACGAAAAGTACGGTACAGAACTTTGGTTACTGGATGGAGATGCTAGCACCAATGCTGCCAAATCAGAGTCAGCCAGCTATGGCAACTGGAACACCACCAGCAGTGAGCTAAAGTTTTATCACACATTTGAATTCTTGGACGCAAAACTAAAAGCACTGGGCACACAGAATTATCGATTAATTGATACCAACAATATTTCTATACCCGATGATATTAAGTTTGATGTCATAACCAGTTGGCTCAGCTGCGGGCATCACTATCCTGTAAAGACTTACATAGAACTCATGAAGAGACATTCACATGCCGGCACTAGAATTATTTTAGACATTAGATGCAAAGGCACTGAAACCAATTTCATTGGGGTAGATGGATTTGAAATTGTCAATGTGATATCCAACGTGGGGGGCAAGAAAAGAGCCACTGTGGAGATACGATTGTTATGAGTCCTTATTACCAAGAGTCTGTTAGGCTGGGCACCGAGTTCCAAAAGAACAACAAGAACTGGGCCGGATATGATGTGGTTAAATATCAAAAACTCATCAAGGATCTGGTGGTTAGATATGACGCCAAGACCATATTAGATTACGGCTGCGGCAAAGGATTGCAATACACGGAAAAACTACCATATGGTCAGTTGCCCGGGGATCCGATACCATTAGAAGATTGGAAAACATTTGATGAATATCTTGGTGTTACGGCCTATGCCTATGATCCATGCGTGGAAGAGCACAATCAGTTGCCCGATCCTGCAATAAAGTTTGATGGTGTGATCTGCACACAGGTGCTGAACAGCATACCCGACGATGACATGACATGGGTGCGAGATCTATTGCAGCAGCATTCAGCTAAATTCTGTTTCATTGGTGTGAATTTTCAACGTGAAGCCAAAAGCAAAAAAACCATGTATGATCCTGAGTATTTTAGACAGCCGCGCACAAGAGAGTTTTTTCGCAGCTACTACAACAATTGGTCCGGAAGTGATTTGTTCTGGTGGTGGAAGGATCGTCCTTACTATGCTGCATGGGCAGATGATCAATTGGCAGGCACATGGCAGGATGTGCCCGAGCAGTTCGAAGGCAAATATAAGTATATAGAGGTCAATCACAGATGATAATCAATCAAGAATACAAAGATCAACTAGCTACCATGCATGGTCAAGGCAGATTCAGAAGAGGTAGCAAAATACTATCTACCATAACTCCTTTCCTTAAACAATATCAACCCACAAGCGTATTAGATTTTGGATGCGGGCACGGCGAGCTGATTCAGAGTATTGCAGAAGCATACCCGGGCACAACAGTAGATGGCTATGATCCAGGATCAGCCACACATGGCGAAATGCCAGTGGAGTCATTTGACTGTGTGGTCAGCGCAGATGTTTTTGAACATATTGAACCCGAGCATTTGGATCAAACATTGCAGTTGATCGGTTTAAAGATGCAGCGTGTGGGCTGGTTCCGTATTGCTTGTTACCCGGCTAAAAAGATATTACTGGATGGGCGCAATGCTCATCTCATTGTAGAACAACCTGCATGGTGGCGCGAACGGCTATTAAAAAATATGTCAATCGAAATTGTGGATGAGGTAATCAGTGTGTTTGACAAGAGCTACAAATGGCCACATGTCAAAGGCTGCAACTACGACGTGACTGTGTTGCGGGCCAAGTAAGGCAAGAACTTCTGATAGATGCGGCCTTCTTTGGCATCATCGTCGCTCCAATGTGCTGCTGCTAGATCACTAATCCATTGTTGTCGATCAAATTGCTCTGGTGATTCGATCTTGGCAATGTCTTTGTTGGCCACTGCCCAACTTACACAGCTAGCATCATCAACAAAAATAGGTATGCCAGCACAGGCTGCTGCCACACTTGCACTACTGTTAAAGAATACCGCAGCATGTGCTCGTTGCAAATTGTCTGTGAGTCTTGCAGTTGATGGTTCTAATACCTGCACTCCAAGATGTGACTGATAATGTTTTGTCCTAAACTGCAAAAAATCTGTTGGCTTGTACGCACCCGGATGCGGGCGTACCATGATAGTGCGGTCTGTATATTTTCTTATTTCGGCAATTTTTTGTGTTAGCCATACCAATGGATCCAATGCTTTCATAGCAAATCCACCATCTCGTTGCATACAGATCAACACATGTCCGCCGGAATTGGTCTGTGGTGGGTCTAATGAAATGCCCAACGCTTGACTGATCTCTTGCCATTTGCTACTGTCGCTGTTGCGGTTGGCATATTCTGCTCGATCATAAAATGGACCATCTAAACTGTAACGTAGGTAGCTGCTGGCATTGTCTAGATATTTCCAACAACTGGCATCGATGCACATGGTATGGAATCCATGTCGGCGTTGTTGTGAGATGATTTCTTTTCTCAATGCTATGTTTGGCCCGCCGGTATTTGTTGTAGCCCACCCCAGCATCAACGCTAACCGACTGGGAGTATATCTGTGAGCAGTCTCAAGCGTAACACTGTGCCCGAGTTTGCTTACACCGGCAGCAAAACTTTCCAAGCATTGTGTCTTCCTGATGTGTTTCTGGAAGTTGGCCACACTGGAGATATAAACTACAACATCAACCATCGTTTAGTATGCGCCAAGCTGTGCCATCACGCATTTCCACTTCGGTAAATTGGCAATAGGCCATGTGTCGAGCCCATGCGGCAATCTCGTCGAGGCTTGGGGTTTTGATTGTTTCAAGATCAGAAATGCTGGTGCTGCATACTGCTGCGGCTGCATTGGGCCCTAGTGTGATTGCTGGTTTGCCAAACAAGATTGCTTCGCCGGCTGCAATACTGCTGTAGGTGATCAAGCAATAGATATCTTGATCCAATGCCATTTCTATAGTGTTATCGTTTATCCTGGTACTACGACCTTGCTTGCGCCGGATCACTACTTCTCTATCCGTATGAGTACCGATCTCGGCCAGAGTCTGGGTCAGCCATGTTTCTAAATCAATGTCGTATAGATTCAGCAGTTTTTGGCTGGGTGGTGCCAGTAATATTTTGCTGCCATCGGCACGTACTTTTTTCAAGCTGACGCCTGTGCGATCTAATCTGTCAGATGGGCGTTCTCTCACAGGCCCAAAGTTCTGTACATCGTTGCGTGTGATGCGATGATAGTTTTTCTTCTTGCCATTGCCAAAGTAGCCGGTATCGATGTAGTAGAAATCTCTGCCGGCCTCACGGCAGGTGTCCATCTGTTTGCGTTTGGTTATGCCGCGTAGCACCACAGGGGTGTTGGTGTTTTCTTCTTTTGACCAGGTGCTGATCTGACCGCCAGCACCTTGCACAAAACTTTGTAATGTAGGATCGTACATGTGTCCTTTTCTTTCATATCTATACTCACTATCCAATGCCACTATGCGATCAACTGGTAATTCAGCGATCTGTTGCATGAGTGCTTGTTGTGTGATACCATAGTATAGCCCTGCTGGATCCACACGGTATTTCAATATGTCATCGAACAGCTTTCGTATCTCTGGAACCACCATGTCCAGTACATGTTTTTCCAACGGTGGCGAATATTGTTCTTCTTCGGACATCATAGTCTCTGTTGGCAATGCTCAGTGAGCTGTCGTTCCGCATGCCAGTGTTCGTTCATTGGCGTGTCTTTGAATTCATCAAAGCAAGGCGTGCCTAGTGTGTAGTGCAGCAGTTTTGCATCAGGATTGGCACCGTATTCATCGGGTAACCAATTCCACTCTTTTGGCAGCTCGCCCAGTCGTTCATCATCTATCCAGGAGAAACGATGCAGGAATGCGCCTGTTGATTTTTGCACAAATTCAGGAGTGAGCTGTCTATTTCGTATAGCATTGCAATTCCACAATATCACACTTGACCAGTTTTTACGTGGGTAATCTTCATTGGGACTGCCCAGATACTTCTCTTTCATTCGAGTCTTGTAGTCATGTTTGACCACCATAGCATCTCGGGTGTATTCTTTGAGATTCCATAGCTCGGTAATATCCCCACGAACGATCATGTCCCCATCAATGAATATGGCCCAACCCTGGTGATCCATGAGATACGGCACTAGGAAACGTGTGTAGATAAAGTGATTGCTACCGTCAGTATGTGTTTCGGCATAGTCTTTGAACAAGTTCAACGCCACAGGTACAATAGCCACTGGACTGGTGCTGTTGCGTATGATAGAATTTACGCAGGTGTGATACGCGATGGCTTCTCTGGGATCGTACCCCACAAAAACAGGAATTGGTTTCATGAAGATATTTATAGGCGTAGATTACACCGTGATATCTTCCATGCCTGCTGTTCTAAGTCGCACCACATGCCCCATCTGCCATTGTTTGGTATCCAGACCTTTCATTATGCCCAGCCACCGATTGCGCAAGTATGCTACTTCGTTGATGATAGTTTCATAGTCAATCACTTCGTCCTCGCCCTCCACGTACTTTTCTGCATCTCTCGAGGTGAGTGCCCGGGCATAGCCTTCAAGATACTTCTGAAAGTGTTTTCTACGGATCTTGCGTAGTTGTATGTTGAGATAGTTTAACACAGCTTCAATCTCCTGAAGCTGATTAAATCTCTGTTCAGTAATGCCCGGCAATGCTGTGATATTGCGTTCTACCAAGCCGCCAATCTTGCAGTCTTTTTTAGCATCATCAAGCTCGCGCTCGTAGTGAGTTATAAAGTCTGGGATAGAACCTAGATTGGCGACTACACGGCTGTACCACATTAATTTTCCCAGTCGTCTTCGCGATAGTCTTCTTCTGCATCAATGCCATCATCTTCATCGTCATCATCTGTGTATGATTTATCGTTGTCAAGATACGCTGTGAGAGCTCGTTTGATGTCTGCATCGCCTTTGAATGTGTCTTTGATATCATCTACATCACAGTCGTTGTCGATCAAGATGGCCACCACTGTCTCTGCTGCTTCATTGCGATCCACTGTGTTCACATAACGCTTGAGTTCTGACCACAATTCGCTGGCCACTGCTACTGCTTCACTCATTCTGCTGCCTCCTCGATGGTACTTACCTCTTCTTTGTGATTTCCAAAATCTGCCATGGCACGATCCAAACAGCCTTCTTCATTGGCTTCCCACTTCTTGCGGAACTTCTTGATGATCTCACCATCGCTGGTCACAAACACCAGACTGTTGCCTTCCTTCTTTAAGAGATTGCGTTTCTCCATGAGATCCACCATGCCGGAGAAAGGACTCATTCCTGTTTCATAAGGAATCTTGACCTGCACACCTTCAAACGGTTTGGCATAGCGTGTTTTCATCACTTTGCAGGCAGCACGGATACCCATCACATCAGTGATCTTGTTGCCGTCTTCATCTTCTTTCAGCTTGAGTTTCTTCATGGCCACAACAATTGAGCTGGCATAGATGAAACCTTGACCGCCGGAGATCTTGTCATCGGGATCAAACATGTCTTGACTTGCGTATGTGTGGTTGGTACAGACCAGGCCCACATTGTAGCTACCAAACATGTTCACACAGTTACGCACAAGACTGGTCAGTGCCTTGGGCTTGCGACCCATGTCACCTTTCATGTCGCCTGCATCAAACTGATTCACATCAGTGGGTGTGAGCAACATGCCCAAGCTGTCAATCACAAACATTACTTTAGGTCGCTCACCGTCGGGCAGGGCCTTGTAGTCGCTCATGAATGTACTGATGGTTTTGGCCACATCGTCGATCATGGCCATGCTGAGTTTAAGCAGTTTGTCTTGACCGGTATCCACACCCAATGCTTTGAGCCAATCCTCGTCCAGTGCGTTCTCGCTGTCGATCAACACCACATAGATACCCTGTGCTTGGGCGTTCTTGATGATGTTGCCAGAGCAGATATAACTTTTACCTGCGCCAGATTCACCGGCAAACACAGTGACCTTGCCCAGAGGAATACCTTTGTTGAAGTCGCCGGAGATGAGATAGTTCAAGGCATAGTTGCCTGTGGAGATCCAGTCTGTAGGATCGTTGAAACCAATGCTCAATCCTTCGATTGACTTGGTGATTTCCTTGCGGAATTTTGAAACGTCAAAAGGTTTACCCATATATTACCTGTTATGAAATGAAAGAACACAGAGGGGTTGCCCCTCTGTGTGGTGCTATTACTTGTTCTGACGAGAACGGATCATAGCCAGGATGTCCTGGGTCTTGCTATCACCGGCAGGCTTGGTCACTGGAGCAGTGGCCACTGCTGGCTCATCGTCAAAGTCATCTGCTGCCTTGGCAGGTGCTGCCACTCGCAAAGCTGGCTTGGGAGTGTCTTCATCCACATCAACAGCAGGTGCTGCGCCAGCAGGTGCATTCACACCAGCAGGGCGGAAGTACTGACCCCAACGCTCTGTGTCGTAAGGCTGTCCATCTACTGATGCTTCGAACATTTCCTTGATCACACGCAGTTCCACGTCAGTGGGCTTCTTGGGTAAGAAAGTGTTCAAGTCAAACAGGCCATGTGCATCCACTGCTGCTTGTTCCACATCAGTCAATGCAGATTCTTTACGAGCCCACTTGCTGCTGTTGTAGTCAGCGAATCCACCTTTTTGTGTTTTGCTGATACGGAAGTCCAGGCCGCTCATGTAGTCAGTTGGCAGGTTTTCCAACTCAGGATCCATCAACGCACCTTTGATCAAGGTGAATAACTGTGGTCCAATGATGAACTTGCGAATGGGATTTTCTGGAGTCTTGTCGTCTGCGATGGGATTCTCACGCACGAATCCTTGAAAGATGTAGCTGCGTTTTTTCCAGTACTTGCGACCCATATCTTCAAGACTCTTGTCCTTGAACCAGGTACGCACTTCTGCCAAGATTGGGCAGGCGTCGCCCCACATCTCCACGCAAGGTACCTGTACCATGACCTGTTTGGAATCCATCTCACCTTTGACGCCATTGAATGGCAGTCGGATCATGGCTCGTTCCACCCAGAAGAATGTGTTCTTGGAATTGCCGTCGGGTAAAAAGCGCAGGGTGGCTGATTGACCTTCTTCCATATTCCAATGTGGATAAATGGATCTGTCACCGCCTCCAGTGGATTGCCCACCTTTGTTCTCTGCTGCCTGTAGTCGTGCTCGGATTTCTGCTAAAGTTGCCATATTGTGTTGCCTTTCTATGCTTTAATATGATTAAAAATATTTAAGATTAACTTAAATGTGTTGCCTACAAGGTTATTATACACAGCCTTGTCTGTGTTTGCTACCTTTACGGTAGCGAAATTTGCCTATCTAGTTGCTTACGGAAGTGTGTGCCACTGCACACCCTTCTTTTGTTTGTTTTATTTATGTTATCTAATCAAAGCCAAGGATTTTATTCTTGCCAGCAATGCATCACCTTCACGTGATTCGTAATTGAGCGAACGTCCGGATTCGTCCATGCTATCGCCCGGCAAGTCACGTGTGGTAATATCCGGAGACCGAACTGGCATGGCCACTGCTCCTGTGTCTTTACGACCAAGTCGTGCTGTTTCAGCATCGCTTTGATCTGGTTCTTCGTCGCTGTAGTCATAACCTCTTTGACCGGCAGTTGGCCGCTTTGGCTGTTCAGGTGCTTTGCCGTTGTATCCTTGTTTTACACCTTTGAAGAAATTGCTTATGGGCTCAGAGATGTTGTCGGCTGTCTTGCCAAGGAAATCACGTGCTGAGCGGGCTGCTTGCCCTACCACATCGCCGACATCTGTCATGTCTTCATCTATGCCATAGGCATTTTTGAACAGGTCCTGATTGTCTTGCATGCTGTTTTGTGCGTCAATGGTTGCACCTTTGCTTTTTTGTGCTCTGGTGTAGCCGGTTGGCGAGTAGTCATTTGGCATGGCATCTCTTTGAAACTGGCCAAATCCTTTTTGAACATTCTGATCATGATTGAAAGACTTGAGCAGGTCTGCATCTGACTGTGGTGCCCATGGGATCTCAGGATACCGTTTGTTCCAGACTTTCATGTTTCCCTGTTCCCGATCGCGGGCTGCTTGTAGCAATGGAAAATCAGGATGCTCTTCGGGATACTTGATTGCGCGGGGAGGAGGTGGGCCACGCAATGCGCTGACTTCGGGTTCTGCCTTGAACAAACTCTTCACAGCATTCGCTGCCTTGCCGCCTAATTCACCTGCGCCCCGAAGTGCTGCACCCATGCCTGGCATGCCGCCTTCATCCAGGTCTTCGATCAGCCGAGAGCCAGTGGCCAGGATGCTGAGATTCATTTCCTCCAACCAGCACTCTTTTAGGCCATGCACAGGGCAGTAGTTGTTTTCCATGGTGTAGTTGCACTCTTCCAAGGGCGCACTTTCTTCCAGCCCGGCAGATATTTCAATGCGTGGGATTCCGTCGGCAGTGTAAGATACGGATGGACTGGTTAGGTTGTTGTCAGGCATCTGTTGTTGCATGCGTGTTATTCTGTCTCTTTGATCTTGCGTCATCTGATCCCGTGCAGCCATACGCATTATCCTATCTCTCTGAGCTTGGGTGTCACTGGACATGCCGGTTGCTGCCGGTTGGCTATCTTTGTAATCCCACTGTGGCTCATCAATTGCCAACTCTGGATTCTTTATCAGATCGACTGCTTTGACTGTTCTTGGTGCTATTGTTGGCAGGCCTGCAGCCGTTTTCATAGCATCCAATGGGTCTGGCTCTGTCTGCTGCTTGGTTAGATCAAGGGCAGCAACACGGCGAGCATCCGGGGAGGCTAATGGTGTGGGAGTGACCTGAAATCCTTTAGGATTACGACGCATTATTTCAGACCGAGCTTGATCCTCTTCCACGGGTGCGGGCTTGGCCAGGCTTCGAGTGGTTGCCCCGCTGGGCAAGACATTGTTCTTTAATGAATTAAAAGCATTAGGGTCTGCTGGCGCAGGTGCTGCTGCCGGAGCAGGTGGGGGCGGTGCCGAGGCATTAGGTTTGCCGGTCAATCGATTGATACCCGGAGCAAGATTGGTCGGGGCTCCACCGGCAGTGGGGCCTGTGTATTCTGCTGCCGGAGGCGGTGCTGATTTGGGCACAAACTGACCACCGGTGGCATCTTTCACTGCTTGCTGCACAGCAGGGTTGGTGCTGGCACCAACCACTGGTCCTGCTGCCGGTGATGTTGTGGGCGTGGGTCTAATGGTCAATTGCCCAGTGGAAAGCGCATCAGCTGGCAGCGGTTGAGTAGCAGCAACTTCTGGATATTTGCTGGGATCGCTCGGTGGTGGAAATTCGCCCTCGGCTTCGTCTATCATGTCATTTGTGCCATGCTGTGCATAGTGATAGAATGAATTGGCCACATCACCTAAAAAATCTTCATCATTGATTAAATTCATAGCAGACTTTGGTGTCATTCCCAACGCAATCATTTCGGGATAAACTGCTTGAACAAATTGATCAGAATCCACATCCAACATGGGCTGTTTCTGTGCCAGTGTTTTACCAATTTTTTCATACATGAATTCACTGGATTCTTCAATGCGAGATTCTTTCAGTGGCACACCTGCCAAATGGCGCATGCGTTGAAGGCTTTCAAAGGTGCTGATGTTGTCGGCTTCATTTGTATCCTTACCAACAAAAAATCGAGAATTACTTGGCGGATTTTTTGTAAGGAATTGCGAAGCGATATCATCGTCTTGTGTGACAGTGACTTTGTGCATGCCTCGACTATCAGGGCCTGTGACACTGGCTGTTCTTTCTCGAAAATCTGGGCCAGTAGTTGTGCGTTGCCCGCCAACTCTTGCGTCCATCGGTTGCCCAATTTTTTGGAAATTTGCTATGCGATCATCTTGATCTGGATCATCCATGTTTTCGTCTGGAGATTGATCTACAAATTCTTCCGCCATTGCCTGTTGTGGCCGAGCGTCCATGTCAGGTGCAGCACGGTCAGGCATCTGTATGCCCAGTGCCTGCAATATGTCTTGTACTTCGGTGTCATCCCATAAATTGGCATCGGGATCTTGTGCAGCCAAATCTTCAATACGGTTGAACAAATCATCATCACCGATGATATCACGCAGTTGCTCTTTGGCATTGGTACCGTCTGGTCCCACGATCAATTCGCCACTCATGAGTGTTTTGAGCTTGTTCAGTTGTTCCGGAGTTTCGGGCAGGTTCCAGTGGCTTTCTGTCACGCTATTCACCCAGTTTTCAAATATGTCAGCTTCTTTCATTTCACGTCCTCGTTGTATTTTTGCCAACAGTGGTAGAGCTTGCTCAATCCTGTCGTCAATGGTCTGTTCTACGAACAGTGTTTTGATATCTTCTACCAATTGGTCTTGTTCTGTGATGTCCGCAGGATGCCAAGATTCAAAGTAAGCAGCATAGCCACGTGGGCTGCTTAATCGCTTGATGTTTTCTCTTAGGGATTTGTAGTAGGTTTGCGCACCTTGTACCACACCTTGAGTGATGCCTTCTAACACACGCCCTTGGCTGGCACGATTGAAACGTGTGAGCACCTTGAGCTCTGTGATCATTTCACAGATGTGATTGCCACGCACGTCATAGGGCTTGCCACCTTGACGCACATGTTCCAGCATGGCTCGGCCGCCGGCTAGATTTGTGAATGGCAGTCGATATCGCTCGCCATCTGCTGTTTCCACAAAGATGCTTTCTACATAACGGAAACGTGCATCAGTCTCGCCCAGATTACGATTGTGTCGGATCATCAATCTTGCTTCAGTGGGCTCGCCTGCATAGCTGATTCGGCGTGTGCCATAATAGCCTTCAAACAACCCTTCTTTGATGGCTGCTAAGCCTTGCATGGTGTGCTTGAGCTGTCCCAGATCTTTGGCAGTGTATGTGTAACGATGTGCATTGGCAAACTGGCTCAGGTGCTGCTGGAAATCAAAGAATTCTTCTTTGTCATTGCCTTCCATGGTACGACCCAGATTGTCGCCGTAGAATGCTTTTAGATCGTTGTCTGAATCCAGTATGACCACCATGGTGCCGTAGTTTTTACCAGTGCCGCTGATGTAGTCAAATGTGAATGTTTTGGCATCTTCGCTGTCGCAGACCTTGCCTTGTGCATCCAGCATGTCCGGATGGAAATTGCGTGTGACCAACAGGTCATTCAGTTGCTGCGCGATATTGTTTTGTTGTGCCATGATTGTTTATTTAGTTTCAACGCATGATAGAGATGAATGGCATGGGTTCGATTATGACGTCGCCATGATCCTTGAGATGTGTGTCCAATTCGGTGTGATATGTCTGCAACATCACCAACATACGCACGGCCAGCAATGTGGCCATGACCAAGTCATCAGTTTCTCCGGGTTTGGCAGCAAAACTAGTACCATGTGCCACAAATGTTTTTAGTTCAGAAATCAGCGGCCTGCTCTGTATCTTCATCCTGCCGGATTCTATCAGGATCTTGACCTTGTTGCAGGCCATGATTTTGCTTTTGTTTGTGGTGGTAAACCCCTTGCGGATCCTGCGTCCTGCTGTGCCCTGTACTGAATTGTCGCTGAGAAAGTAGCCCGGAATGTTTTCTTCACCGTATTCTGCAATAGAAATCAACGCTGCTTCACCCAGTGTGTTGTTTTCCACTGAATAGTAAATTTTGCTAGCATCTTTTACTACCGCATTGATTTCTTTAATGATGTCTGCTAGTATTTTGACTTGGGTAGGCACATCTGTACGATCATGCCGCCACTCTGCCACTTGTATGGTGGTGTCAGCTTCGAATACCTGGATGGCACTGGGGTCACCGCCTGTTCCCAGGCTGGGATCCAATGAGACAATATACATCTTGTCTTTTTTGGGTTCTTGGTACCATCGCACCTGCCCGGTCTTACGCAAGGGCTCAATACCTTCAAGATCCAATAATTTGATTGGAGAGATCAAGGTTTCGTCATTGATAATGAATTCGCAACCCATCTCTCGACGGAAACGTTCTTCGCCCAGAGCTGCACGTTGTTGATCGGCCCAGGTGGTGTCACGATCAGGATGCTCATTCCAGTAGCTGCGAAATGCTCTGAATCCGTTAGTGCCCAACACAGTTTGATTGCCGTATTCATCCACTGTTTTGTTGGCACCTTTCCACAAGAAAGCAAACTGATCTTCGTCTGAGTTGGGAGTGCTTGTGATGATGGCTTTACCACCTGTGGCCAGTGTGGGTGATATTGAGGTCCAGAATTCTTTGGCAATAGTTGGACGAACAAATGCAAACTCATCGCAGTACAGCAGCGAAATACTCATACCACGACCGGTATTTTCTGTAGTGGTAGCACTAACAATACGACTGCCGTTGTCAAATTCCAAACTGCCTTTATTGTAGCTGGTTGCACCTGCACGTATGTGATTAGGGCACAGCTCATAGGCATAGCGAATACGTTGCATGATCTCTTGAGCACCTGTGTATTTGTGTGCAGCAATCAACACAGTGCTGTCAGGCACAAACATGGCATACCACAACAAGTAACCAGCAGCTGAAGTTGATTTGCCTGTTTGCCGAGGCATCATGCTGATGCTGTATCTGTAGTTGTGGTAGGTACCAATCAGTCTCTCTTGATATTCAAAAGGAGAATATCGCATCTTGCCACGAATAGGATGTTGAATGTAGAAAAAATGATCCATGAAGTACAATGGACCGGTCACGGGATCAGCACACAGCATGAATTCTGTGATCTCCTGCTCGGTATAAGTCTCGCGACGATGCGGAGCCTTGACCAACACGGTTTCTAAGTTATTTTTTGGCAATATCATCTATTATCTTTTCTGCAAACAACCTATGACCCAAGGGGCCGGCATGCATGCGATCTCTTGCGTATTCTATTTCTTCACGACTTTTGGCAAACCAATCATGTGCGTTGTAGGTCAAACATTTGATCCCCAGTTCAGCACATAGTCCTTGCACAGCCAATCGGTTACGCGAGTTATTTAACTCAGCGTTGCGATCATTTAAAAACCAATTCTTGATAAAATCGTTGGTCTCGGTTCGCCCCGATTCGTGTCCGGGCATGTATGTTTCGTGTGGTAGTGCTCGGTCTTCAGTTATGAGATCAAATCTATGCCGGGGTGGTGCTGCCATCACCACCCATCGGGGGCGCAGTACCGGCAACCAATAACTGGCCAACATAAAACAAGTATCTGCACTAACGCCGCCCCAGGCAAGATTGTAGTTTTTTAGTCCTGTGGCTTGAGACACTAGGTAGGGCCATGTAGTGTTTTCTGGTAAGCCGATACCAATGGTGTAGCTGCATCCTAAAGAAACCATGCTGGCAGCGGCGGGATCAAATTCTTCAGATCTGAATCCGTTGCTGTTTATTTGATAAGTTATAGCGCCTGGTTCGAGCCATCCTTTGCTGCGATAATACTCGTGATATTCAGGATTTTGATTCAATCGTTGGAAATTTTCTTCGGTATCAGTTGGCAACCAGGATACTGTTTGTCCAGCATACTTCATACCAAAATGCCAAGGTGCTTTAATTTTCATTAGCGTTCTCATTTAATATAGTTGCCGTTGCGGGCCATAGATCTGCAAAGCTAATTGATTTTTTTAACAATGCTTCGGTTCTAGTGTGCCAGGTCACGGTGCGTTTTGCGATGTCATCCTGATGTTTAATGTAATCGGGATTTTCCAATGTGCGTCTATAGCTTTTTAACACATGTGTAGATAAGTTTATACGATCATCGTAACGATCAATGATGCGATCTATCTCTTGTATGGCCAATTGTCGTAATTGTAACGAATGCCGACGAATGTCCAATTCAACAGGATCATTGAGCTCACACCAATATATGCCTAGATTTTCTTTGTTGCAAAATTCATAATATTCTTCAAGATCCAATGCACAATAGATAGAATACGCAGGATGGGCATTTACTCTTAGTCCATCTTGTTTCATCTGACGTATATTCTTTACAAATTGTGCCCAGTTGGCCCCGTCCCTGACATATTCAAATTTTTGCTCGTTGGCATTGTCAAAACTGATCTGCCATTCAACATCAGGCCAGGTGCGCAACAATTGATAGATAGGATTTTTAGTGATTTCCATGCTGAGATTTGTTGTGACCATCACACGTACTTTGTCAGGATTTAGATAACTTAAAAATGTATCTAGACCTTTCTGTAGTAACGGCTCTCCACCGCCGAGACTGAGCCCTTGTATGTTGTGCCCTTGTGTTTTTACCAGCTCTATTAAATCCTCGTGGGCGTTTTTCACATGATTAATAGGTATCTTTCGAACACTCTGCCATGCAGTTGATGTTTGCGGATTGCAATACACACAGGTCAGATTACATAGATTGCTCCAATTAACCACAAGATGTTCTAGTTTAAAAAAATCTGGATCGCTGTTGATTGCTGCCAAAGTATCTTCACTCACAATTCTCACAGTCCTTCCACTAGCACCGGTAGTATCTTCCAGCCGCTTGCACCAGGTGCATCCAGAGTGCCATTCACCTCGTGACATTGCCGATCGCATGGCGGCGGCAACGGGCCCATGTATAATTTCTTGTATGGGTGTTTTTTTGTTATTACCAATCATTTCCACGCAATGGAAGCATGGGCTGACCGCGCCAGCTTGATCGATGTTGAGACTGGTCCAAGGTGCTGGACAGAATGTAGGACTATCAGAAATCATTTTGCCACCAACCAGGAATAAGAACTTACTCTAAAAGAGTTGTTGGGTACAGGATTCAGCATGCCATGCCATTGTAATTTTCTGTAGCCAATTGAATCTGGGGTGTTTATCATAATATATCCTGTGTTAGTCACAAACTCAAAAACGTGCCGTATGTGATCTGGATCTTTATACTGATACCATGTGGTACCGATATCAGGAGAGGATCCAATCCAATATAATTGTATGGCTCCCGGTAACTCTCCATCAGTGTGCAAGGGGCATGTGTAGGTGGCCATGTCAATCCAAAATCCAGTATCTAAATATTTTAAATGCTCGCATCCAGTTTGTTCTGCTATGTGGTCCCATTGGGACTTTATGCTGTCATGCCAGCTGCTGATCCAACTCAATTGGTTGTTATTGATTCGTTTTCTTAATTCTCTATTGCCTTCTTCTAATGTGTAATCCAAACTCAGCCAAGGTGTTTGTAGTATCTGTTCAACCAATGATTTGGGCATGAGGTCAGTCACATGGAACAGATTCTGATCTTGATCGACCGCAGTTATTTGCATAAGTGTGCCAACTCCGGCCATAATTTCACAAACCCACCTGATTGGTCTGTGTGATACACATGCTCAATGTTGTGTATATGTTGTTGAAATTGATTTGAAATTTCAGGATTGACTGATTTTACTTGTTGATATGTTGCCAGTGCTTGATCAAAAAACTGCTGCTCTGCTGCGGTAGCAATGCCCAATGCATAAAATCGTTCAATCTCTTGAGTAGCCTGTACTGCTATCTCGGGTCCATGCAAAGTGGGATCTAGATATTCGGGCTGGAATAAACTCTGCCAGAGTACGCTAACTCCTGCTTGTTCAGCAAATTGTCTCAACTCACAGATGCGTGTGGCATTGTAGATATTATATACCGCATGTATTCCGCCCCAATGCCCCTGTGTGTGCATGAGTTGTTTGATCTTGAGAACATTTTGTTTGATTTGATCCCAGGTGGCTCCGTGACGCACATATTCCAGTTGGGCACCGATGTTGTCAAAGCTCATGCTCCAGCCTACTCGATTGCGTTTGGATAGTTTTTGGAATATCTTGTTGTTGTCTAGATCCACGCTCAAATTTGTGATCAAGGTCACGATGGCATTTGCTGGTATTACATCCAACAATCGATCGTTTTCGGGTAGCATGAGTGGCTCACCACCTACTAGTGCCACTTCATGTATGCGATCGTGGTGTTGCGATAGGAAGTCACACACTGATTCATAATAAGGTCTCGTGCCCGATTTAGCTGCGATACCTTTGATCGACGCCCACTTTGAACTGCATGCTTCTCCGCAATAGTTGCAGCTGAGATTGCAGGTGGTATTCCATCGTACATCTACTATCACAGGATAGTGATATTGATCCCCAGCTGTGGCATAGTCAAAGTCGGTATTGACATCATTGTGCCAGGCACGTTCAGAACGGCCGCCAAATCTTTCGGCATTGACACAATTGGAGCAATACTCGTGTGCTTGCCCTTGAGACAAACTACTGCGTATGTGTTTCATCTGGCTGCTGTTGAGGATTTCGATTATACCATGCTGATTCAAGTTGCCCAGCATGTTAGGATTGCCAGCACAACAGGTTTTGACATCACCACGTGGATTGATATGCAGCCCACGCCATGGGGCTGCACAATAGAAATCGGTCATGTAGTATTTACATCCGGACCGCTTGGGCAGATATTAATCGTCTGATGCACCACACTTGGCGCGTTTGGCTCGGGTGAGCGCACCAAAATCCACTGCCCATTCTTTACCCGGTGCCAGTTCTACTGCACCCGGAGGAAACGCAAACTCTACACCAGCTGAGTTCTCGATCATATCAATGGGCAGTCGGAATCGGGTTAAGTCATTGCCTAGATTAGGATATGGTGCTAGATGTGGGAATGCCCATCCGGCTATTTCCCGGGTCTTGTTGTTGATAACAATCTTGTAAAAGCCATTTGGTACTATCACTCCCTTTCCAATTTTCTTGCTTGACGCATCATATGTGCTGCCGGCGATGATGGTATATGTTTGATTGTGCTGCACAGCCCAACCACGCACTGATGTTTCTAGCAATTTCCAGATGCCGCGGTTCAAGCTGCCGGCTTGTGGGCTCATGTTGGTCATCAAGAAACTTTCGTATTCCACCTGTTGATCCCAGCTGAGATCGCCGTCTGGTGCCATGTGTCCTTTGTCATATCCTGTGCCAGCATAGTCATCGGGTGTGGCCCCATTGGTAATGCTTTGATCCACTGCAAAAGCATTAGTACGAGCAACACAACCCAGTGCGTTGGGCGGAGTGAGTGTGTAGGCCACATAGTTAGGGATTTTGGCCTGTGCGTCGTAGGCCACAAGATATGCTTGACGACAGATGGGTTGCAGTTGGCGTTCAGTTTTTGCAAATCCATATGGTTGATGCACTCGGCACATGGGCAACGGATTCGCCGGGCGTTGAGTCCAGGCCTGTGCCAGATTAACGGCTGCGAGCAACAGTACCAAGAGTAGTTTTTTCATGTTAAAATTAATAACCTTTGAAGGGCCGGACTGGGCTGGTGTGATTTACTGATGCAGGTTCTAAGCTGTTTGGCGTGCTTATTTGTACTTTTTTAGCAGGCAAGCCAGCCATTTTCAATGCTTGATCAATCACTGGTTCAACGCTGGCATTAAATCCTGCAATTACTGCATCTTCACCAAATGCTGCTTGTGCAGACCAGGCAGGTAGTTTGTCGGTGATGCCATCTGTTCCGGCATCACTTCTGGCACGGGCCATAGCCACACCCAGTCTGTAGATCTGATATGGGTCGCTGGATTTTACTCCAGGCAACACAAACACATGATTCATGGGATCTGCTTGCTCCGGAGGTAAAGTTTTTTCTTCGGTTATAAACTCTCGAGCTCTCATCTGTAACCCCGGAATGCTTGTACAGGGCTAGTGGTGTTGGTGCTGGGCAATTCTAAACTGCGGAGATCGCCTTTGTTGAGATCCTGGATGTCGGAACCAATGGCCTTGTAGGCCATATTCAGCATGTTTTGTTCTTCCGGCGTATAAGGTGCTGCAATGTTGTATCGACCGGCCCAGGATTCACCATCTATATCAGGCACAAAGGTGCCATCGGTGCTGGCGGCAGCCATCATGATGCGATTTAATTCATACACACGATCAGCATGGTTTGGATCAACAAATTTGTTCAAGCCCACAGTGGCAAAACTTTTGGTCTTGCTCAATCGGCCAATCTGCTGACCTTCGGCAATGAATTCACTGGCACGCATGGTATCTATTAAGACGCGCCGGTCACACCTGCTGTGGCTGATGTTGCTGATCCAATTGCTGTGGCAGTAAAACCGCCTGTACCGGTCAAGATGTTGAGATAATTGCCTGCACCCACATAGTATTCTTGACTGGAGTTGCCGGGCAAAGCGATAGCATTGGCATACAAGTTGCCAGTGGAGATTGGCATGGCAGCATTGGTGGGAACACCATTGGCCTGTATATAAGTCAGTTGTACTGCACTGACCTGGAATGTGACATTGGACAGCGTGGTATTAAACTGCACTTTGTCAGTGGTCCATAACACATTTCCTATAGCATTTACAACTTGAGTGGCCATTATGACTTATCCTTGGGAACTTCTGTCACCACCGGCTGATACAGCTGGCGTGACTGGTGTAACACACCTGGAATCTCCACAGGCTGTGGTTTCCAACTGGCAGCGGCCGGACTATGCGGATTGTGCTGTGTGGGTGTGTTGAGATTTTCGTTGTATGGTTTGTATGACATGACTGTTATCCTTTATAGCTTTTCCACAGATTGGCAGTATCAGTAAAGATACTTTCATTTGTGCTGTTTTCAGAATCCTTGTTTTCAGAGTCTCTTTTGTCAGGATCAATGTATTTTTGATCTTTTTTATCAAGATTAACATATCTTGAAGGAATGGTCGCGGTCAATCGCTCATCTTTAACCTTAGGCGCATACACATAGCTATTGCCTTCTTTTTTCTTAACAACACCGCCGGGTGCAGTGGGTTCAGATCCAGCCATGCCTTCGGGCTTGAGCCATTCGGCTTTGTCTTCACTCACTGGCTTGATGCCTGCTATTTCGCGCATGCGTTGAATGCTTTCCTGGAAATCATCGTCTTGACCACGCACTGCTGTGACAGGAACAGTGCTTTGACCGTTGCCGGCAACATCACGTTTGGGCTTGTTTATACCGCCGCTGTAGCCAAAGTTGTCTTGAGCACGTTCGGTGTTGGTAGGATAGTCTGGACTGTTCATATCTACTGTGTTATCGCCGTAGGTCTCGTCCATCTGTTCCATGTCGCCGCAGCCGCAGTCGGACATGCCGCAGACGGGACAGGTTTCGTTTTGGCCGCCGCCCATGCCGGCCATCTTCAGCAGTTGTGCCAGCTGCACAGCATCTTCATCTGTGGCAGTGATAGTGAGCGACTGACCAGGACCACCGTGCTCGTCTGTGCTCATGTTCATGCTGATGTTCATGCTTTCCGTGATCTGACGTTCAACTGCACGATCAATGCTGTCGTAGATGCCTTTGCCAAAGCTCATGCCGCCTTTGCTGGCCTTGCCCGACGTGGATGCGGTGGCCACAGAACCTGAAGTGGTTGATTCTTCAACTTCTTCTTCTTTCTTGGCCTTGGGCTTGCTTGGCTTGCTCTTGCCACCCATTTCGTCTTTGCCAAGACGTCCTGCAACAACATCACCCTGAGTGACTTTGTCATAGGGTTTGGCATTGTTGGCCAAGTTGCCGTCATTGCCACTGCGTTTTTTAGTTGGTCTGGCTTTTTTTTCAGCCAGTTCTACTTCTACTTCACGACCGGTCTGGTCTTCAGCATCAGTTTCTTTTTCGCTGGCCAAGTAGTCAGCAATGGTCTGCATGTAGTCGCTGGCCAAGCTGAGTTTTTTCTGTACCCATTCTGGCAAGTCATCGTCGTTGCCCAACATCTTTTCCAGTTGCTTGGCATTGCGCATCATGGTGTGGATCTCGTTGCGACCCATTTCGCCTTCGCGATCGTATTCACCTTGATCTGCTGGATCCTGGTCGCCTTCACGAGTCATCAGCTTTGATGTGCCACGATTGATCTTGGCTCCAATCTTCTTGCCCTGGCCTGCTCCAACTGGACGACGGCCAGCACGGGCAGCTCGCTCATCAGCAGCATCGGCCTGTTGGTTGGCGCGACGCTCTTCGCCACTGTGGGCAGCACCGCTGTAGTTGCCTTTTACTGGACGATGGCGTGTGACGCCTGGTGTGCCGGTATCGATCTCACCACCGCTGCTGCTTCTGCGGCGAGTAGGCGTGTCGTCAAAGTCACCTGCTTTGAACGGTTTGTGTAGCTGTGACCAGTCAGATGCTTCATCCATTTCGGCATTGCGACCACGGCCGCTGCCGATGGCTTTTTTCATGGCATCAGCTGCCACTTGTCCCAACATCTCATCAACTTCTTTCTTGGCGCTGGCCACGTTGTCAGCAAATGATTTTTTTCTGGCAGGCATGCCCATGCCTTGTTCTTGAACAGGATATTCTTTTCCACCCACACGGATTTTTTCACCAGGTTGGATACCATCACGCTTGGCTCGGACCACTGCACCCGAGAACGCATTGCCTTCGTCGGTCATGCTTTCATCATACTGATTGTACTTCTTGCGAGCCGCAGCCTTGGTTTTTTCGCTGGCACCAATTCGGCCTAGTCGCTGTAGTTCTTTCATTCCTGGTTCGCCGTATTTCTTCATGCCAAAAGCAGCTTGTAATGCACTTTCGTCTATCTCATCATCATCCACGGCCCCCGAAGGCTTTGGTAAGGGTGTAATTCGTTTTACTTCTGGTTTGTAGGAGGGTCTAACTGGCGTGCGTTGGCCAGGACGTATTTCACCAACCGGATCAACAACACCACCTTCATTGGTTGTTTTTTTAACTGGCTCATCCACGGGCACAGAATCTTTGTACAATCTGTTGTCGTCAGTTTTCTTGGGCGGAGGGCCGTTGTCTGGGCCTACTATGATACCGGAACCGGGTATGTTTGGATCATATTTCTTAGACGAACTGCGGTTGGCTGCGCTGGACTTAGACACTGGCTCATCAACTGGTCGGTCTTCCTCCACTTGGCCTTTTTCACGCATGTGTGCCAGCTGTGCACCGGCAATTCGAGGATTAGTTTTCTTGGCCAATGCAGCAAACCCAGTGTTAGCATTGTTGTGCTTGCCCAGATCACGCTCGTTCAGCTGCTGATGTGTCACTTCAGGCATGGCACGGATGCTGTCTAATTTTTTGTTCAGGTCGTAAAAAAAACTCATTTGATATTATCCTCTTGGGTTGGCGCCAGTGGCTGGCTTGGGCGGACGCTTGACGTTGGTCATTGGGCTTTTGTTTCCCATTGGCAACTCATTTGTGGTTTTGGCTGGCGGTGTTTTGTTGCCAGCGATGGTGAAGTTTGAACGATAGGCATTTTTCAATACCGCATGATCATATGGACCTGTGGCATAGTCTTTGCTGAGTGCTCGTTGTTCTGCATCAGGTGCAGGATAGTCTGGCTTGTCCAACAGATCCTTATTTTCGCTGCCAATCTTGCGGCTTTCGTCATTCATGCTGTCTTCGTATGGTACGGTGTTCATGACGATCCTGTTGGGATCCATGCCCAGTAGTTGTGCCAGCTGTTTGATCTGTGGTTCAATAGCAGGATAACGAAACTCCACATCCACGATGCTCATGGGCTGATTGGGGAACGCCGGAAAGTCTGGGATCTCTTTGCGCACTGGTGCAGTCTTGATCTTTGACATCTTGACCACATCAAACTGTGCCAGTTTGCCTTCCAGCTCTTTGACGAACATTGAAGGCACATCACCTACCATCTTGATCCGATAGTTGTAGGTTTTTTCGCTTTCAGTTAGGTATTTTGCAAATGGTTTCATATGAGTGTCCTATGGTATATTTATTCTTTTTGAGTGTTTTGGTCTTTACCGCGCAACAATCGTTCCAGTAAATCATTGCGGCTCAGCACCATACCCTGGGCCGTTTCCATTGCACCACCTGCAGGATCTTCTGTCTTGACATTTTGATCCAGGCGCATCTTCTTCAGTTGCAGGTCAATCATCTTGAGTTTTTTGTCCAGTTTGGCTGTTTTAGCTGTGATAGCATGGCCCAACATGTTGCTGGCCACTGAAAATATCTCAGCAGCAAATCTTGAATCCACTTGCATGCCCAGGTCCATGAGATCTTTATAGCTGTGTTGGGCCAAGTCGGACAGCTCGTCCATTTCTTGGTCAGAACTTTCTAGGCCTCGCACAGCGGGCAATGCAGCATTGATTTTGTCTATGCTGTCATCCAGTGCAGCCAGAGTTTGACGTGTGGTTTCTGCTGGCAGTACAGCAGGCGGAGGATCTTCTTCAGTGGGTGGTAAGTCGAACAACTCTTCGAGTTTTTTGGTCATGCCATATTTAGTGGCTGCACTGCATGGCTTATTTAGATCTACCGTTATGGAACATGTCTAATTCAGTGATAACTCTGAAACTGAGACCATTGTGTTTGCACCATTTCATTGCTTGGTCCCACTTGGCATAGTTCACTGCTACTACTGCGCGGTCCCGACTGGTCATCTTGCTTTCAACCACACTTTGCTTTTTGGGTTTGATCTCAATCAACTCGGCACGCATGGTGTTGTCTTTGGTTCTGTAGCTTACCAAGAAATCCGGAATGTACCGTGACATCTTTCCTGTGACAGGATTGCGGTATGGAATGGCGATGCTTTCGCTGGCCCATTGCAGAATATGGTCATTGCTGTCACAAAATCTCATGAAGCTGAGCTCCCAGCCTGAACGATATCTGGGAATACCGTTGCCCACATATTTGGCTGCGTTTTGAACTTCGTATTTGCCCTGTGCCCAGTGACTCATTGCAACACCGCTTGTGCAGGATAAAAATTGGGTGTCACTGCTACGCCCACGCCCAGCAATGTTGCTCGATCACGTATGAGATTCAAGTAGTATGCCAACGAAATATTGAGATTTACACCGTTGCCTTGGCCTGTAAATCCCTGCAATAATGTCAAAACAGGGATATTGGTCAGTTCGGCCACACGGAACAAGCTCACAGTAAAGTTACCTGCGGTGCGTGGCAAAGTCATCTCTTTCAGGAAAAAACTATACACGATGTCATATTCAGCCACAGGAACATTGGTGTCGTAGGCGTAGAATCTATCAAACACTCTCACAGTCTGATCAATATTGTAGTTGGTGGTATTGACAGTGGTCATTGATTATCTCAATCCTGCACGTTGTGTCAGCGGAGTTTGTGGACCATTAGTAGAATTAAGCCAGGTGTTGGTCTGCGCAGTAGGAAATACCCAACCATCGGCCTTGTTGGCCGCTGCACGTACTGCACCCGGCAATGCTTGTTTTAAAGCATCTTTGCCCAATGCAACTGTTTCGTTGACTATCAGTGCCTTGAGTCCACCGGCTTTCTTGTTGGTATTGTAGAATGTGCCGGCTTTTTGTGCTGCTCCAATTAATCCTAACACCGAACCCGAACTGAGATCTTCTGCTATTCCGTCCACAGTGTCTAACAAGCCACCTTGACCAAAAATGCTATTGGTAGATCCCGGACGAGCAATTGGGCTTGTGGTTTGATCGTAGTGAGTAGAATTTTTTCCAAATCCCGGTGCCGAACTGTTGGGCGCTTTGTTGTAGTATTTGACTGTTTCGTAATCAATTGTCATGCTATTCTGCATGAGGCCGCCGGCCTGTGCATAATCATACGTGTCATGTTGCCAGGCCGTAATCAACGGATTGATCAGCACATATTCTGCATATTTGTGATTTTTGTCAAATCCAGCTATGCGTATGTCTTTGAAGAACGGAGGTTTTCCTGTAGCTGATGTTGATGAGTTAGTTCCGTCGCCATAGCTCTCACCGATGAATCCCCAGTCAGTGGTCTGACGAGTATTGTAGATATCTCTTTCCCATCCACCAAAGCCGTTTTGTTTGTTGCCACTTTGCCCCGCACTACCATTGGTGTTGGCTATGCTGCCATATTTCTGGCTGGAATCTTTGTAGTAGTAGAGAAAATAATTGTACCACATGTTACGTGCCACATCGCCACCGTCGTCATGGAAAGTGATAGTGACCGGATTGTATTTGACTTTGGTCTGTATAACTCTTTTGCGATTGTATTGATTCAGAGTAGATGTATCGATGCTGTACGTGGGCAAGGTTGCTGTCTTGACCACATAGCTTAGATTGGTTATATCGTCAGACGCAAATATGGCATTCAATGCTGGTATCTGTTCAACATTGACTGTGAATGTAACATGGAAGAGAAACTTAAATCTTGGTTTAAGTTCATATGCATTGCTCCTGAATACTTTGCTGGCGTGGGTGTAATCACGTACACCATCTGCGCCACCAAAGAATCCCTTGGCAAAATCTTGGCCAAAACTGCCCACGAGCGTTACGCTGCGCCAGCGCCTGTTACCACGTCGCCTATTGTTCTGCCAATCACACCACCAATGCCCGAGTCAGTGAGACCGTTGGGACCAAGCTGAGCAGCATTGTCATAAGCAATTGTCATACTCACTGTGACTGCTTCGTTGGTGCCATAATTCATAGCACCGTAGTCCGCAGCTTTGAGGTAGCAGCCATACAGTTCCCAAGATTCCAACACCACCGGTGTGCTGGCTCCGTTGCCACCGTCTAATATTTCAAATCTTGTGACAAACTTGTAGTCGATACCACTGGCAGCACTGGACATCTCCAGGAAGTCCATCTGCTTCTGTAGCTGTTCGCCAACCAGTTTAGACACTGAGTTGGAAGCATCATCACGCACTTCACACACTGTATCTGTCCAGCTATGACGTCCGGCCAATTTCAGTGTGCTGTTGTAGATTGGCACTAATATTTCTTCAAAACTAAGATTTGGTCGTGCAAAACTGATTACCTGTTTGGTCAATTCAGTTGTGGGTGTTGAAACACCAAAGTTATCAAACATCACTCTAAAGCGATATCTGAGTTTAGGCATCAACAAGCCTTGGGTTGATGAGCTCTGGTCACTTGCCAAGGGTACTGTCATGCGCTGTAATGATGAAACTGCCATTTGTTATCTCTCCTATATGTTTATTTACCTTTGAGAAGAGGCTGAAAAATCAGCCTCTAACTTTGATCATTACGTACCAGCAGCAATTGCACCAGTGTTCTTGATGCGCAGAGGAATGTAGATAAACTCCACAGCCTTCACTGGTTCGATAGCAATGTCCACCCACAGCTCGTTCCTGTCAATACGTGCAGGAGTGTTATTGCTCAAGTCACATACCACCAGGTAGTCATAAATCGCGCGTTTGGCTACCAAGTCAATCATCAAGCTGTTGCACAGATTGGCGATAGAATTACGTGTGATCTGATCGTTAGGTTCAAACAAGAACAACTTACCAACTTCTTCCAATCGGCCACGCAAGAAGCAAACCAGTCGTGCCACGTTGATACGATCCAACGCTGTGGTTGTGGTTGTGGTAGTCTTGTTACCAAAGTTGGTAATACCAATTCCTGGAATGAACGTGATCGGATTGATGTTGCGTTCATACAGGATATCTCGCACACTTTGGCTCACACCAATCTGTGTGAATTCGCCAGTGGTAGCGTTGATATAACCAATGGCTGTGGCATTATCCACCACACCGCGACGTGTTCCTGCCGGGGCCAACCATGGATAACTCACAGCGTCTGAACGCAAGATAGTGCGAACCATCATGTGGCTTGGAGGTTGTACCACTGTGTTTCCGCCCAGGTCGTTGGTCAAGCAACTGGGATAGAACGCTCCGGCATAGTTACTGGTGCTGCTGTTGCCATCTTCTGTTGGCAGGCCTAGTCCGTTGTTGTTGGTAGCCCAATCAACCAAGCTGTTGCCATCTGGTCCTAAACGCATGGGAGTATCTGCAACCACGAACAATGTGTTGTTGCGTTCGTTGCTGAGTGCAATCATGTTTGGAGTCAGTTCAGGATATGCTGGTGTAGCAATCAAGTTGTACTGATTCTGTTCTTCTCTAGCAGCTAAACTGGTATCAATACCACTCTTCATTGCAGCAACCACCATCTTGCGTTGGGCCAGGCGACCACCATACATGGCGCCGTTTGGACGATTGCCAGACGCTGTGAGCCAAGTGTTGAGCACAATCTCATCCCAGTACGCTGTGTTGCTTGGAGCATTCCCTGTGCCAGCAGCAGTGGCCACATAGATGCCGTTGTTGTAGCTAACAAAGTCATTCACAGCATAGGCGGTAGTGCTCGAATATGCACTGATGCTGTAGTCGGTAGCTGTGGTAGTGAAGTAATTCAGTTGGAAAGTCTTCACATTGTATCCGCTGCGACGTGTGTTCCATAGCAACATGCCCTGTGGATACAATGCAGGATCGGGCGCATCTGGATCTAAATAATCACTTACCAGCAAGCTGGTTATAGTGGGCAATGGGTCAGCCACAGGATCTGTAGTGCCGTTTGGTGCCCAACGAGCATCTGCAAACAAGATACCATCTTGAGTGGTCTGGTCTGTGGTATTGATTTCTACCCATTGATCAATGCCGCTGGCTGATTCCCAACGATACAGTTTAGGATAGTTTTCTAGGTCGCCGGTATCCACCCATAGGTCACCATAAACCAATGGTGATTCTGCTGTGTCATTTTGTGTGACAGGTGCAGTAGCTGATACAATCGGTCCTGACGCATTTGTGTTTGTAAGATCGTATCCACGGACATCATTGCTGACGTTTTGATAACCTTGCCATGTTCCATTGTCTTGGATCATGATATCGCAATCATCCACAGAACTGTAGTACCACATGCGTCCGTCAGCTGGACTTTGGTACGGTGATGTGTCGCTTGCGGTGTAGGTGAACAATGGTGAAGTCACAAAGTTGCTGAGCACTAATCTTCCACTGGTTGAGCTAGATGGTTTTACTTTGGGAGTACTGGTGCTGAAACCAGCAGTTGTTATTGGCGTTCCAGTGAGATTTTGAAGCTGGATAACACCACCTTGACTATGGGTGAATACGATATTGCCTGCAGAATTTACACTAGCGCTCACGTATGGGATAGCAGCGGCACTGACTGCGCTGATAAAGTCAGCCACAGTACCAGTGCCGCCAATAGTTACTGTTGCGGAATTGGCTGCTGATGATCCGGGTTCAGAACCTCGCAGATTAAAAGTATTTCCCACAACAAATGCAGTTCCAGTCGGAGTGGTTGTTCCTGTCACAATGGTGGCACCTAATGCTATACGTTCAAAAATTTGAAGTGACATAACTTCATTGGGAGTATATGTTACCTGTTCAGAATCATAAGCTACGTAGGTTGTGCCAACAGGAATATTTTTGCCTCCTCCAGTTGGATCTAATCCAAAGATTGCTGTTAGGTCACTTGAATATGCTGGAACAGCTTGTGCAATCCATAAATCCAATGCGGTACTATAACTTTTAAGTGATAAAGAAATGCCATTATTTGCAGCACTGAGATTATTCCATACAGAGCCAGTTGGCCGCGGAACATCATCTGTGGTTCTCCAACGTGGTGCTTGGTAACTATATCCTGGGAAATAGATAGGTGTGTAGTACTCACCTTCGGTTATACCTAAAGTAGTCAACAATGCTGCACCACTATTTGGTCCTGGTTGAATGACCACATGTCCTTCACCGGCAGTGGATCCATCGCTGGTGGCAAGAGAATTAGCATAGATGTTCAGCTGTCCGCTGACCGCGGCTGCTGTGACACCAGCGATAGCTGCTGCATTGATCACTGCTGCAAAGCCAGTCACAGTGTTTGTGGCACCAACAGTGACCAAATTGCCGTTAATGTACATGTTGTAACCCACGGTCAAGCTGCTGGGTGCATTTGTGCCAGTGATAGTAGGATACGATGTTTGCCAGGCTCGAGATCCCAGTGCAACCCATGTATTGCTGCTATTTTTATAATAACCGTCTAGATACGTTGATACAGCAGATATCGCATAGTCACCAATGCTGCCAATTGATTGTTGAGGTGCATAGTCACCACCACTGTAATTTACCACATCGGCGGTATCGGTTATTACCATTGGAGTCATGACATCAAAAGTATTTGTATCTGCATTCCACTCTTGAATACCCCATATAGATGACGAAGTGTCTAACCAAAATGCTCCGTTGGCAGGGTTACCAGTTGGGCGAGTTAGACTGGCTGTAAGGTCAGTAAGATTGATATCTGCACGCTGGATATACGCACGATTGGTCACGCCTAACGCACTGTATGCTGCTAATAGTCCATATTCATTGAGCTCATAGCCATTGATTGGAGTGCCTGTTGTGGTGTTGTAGAAGAATGGAACACCAAATGTAGCAGTAAGATCACGCTGACTGGTGATGAGATAAGTTTTGTTAGCATTGGCTGCTGTGGTACCTGCTGCTACTGTGACGCCGTCACCGGACACTTTGTTCTGTGCGGTAGCGATCACGAAATAAGGTACGGTATTGACCGCAGATGGAATGTATTGGCTTTCGTCAATTACAATTACTTCTACGCCGGGTGATGTTAAAGCCATAGTGGTTTCCTTTTCAAGTTACTGATATTTATGGGCAACATCAAAAAATGCCACGATACAGCACCCTTTGGCAAAGGTCCATAGGTAAATAATCCATGAGACCTATCTGCCAAGCCTGCGGCCAACGACCTTGTGCTGTGAATTACATCCGTGAAGATGTCAAACACTATAGAAAACGCTGTGAAACATGTGCAAGGAAGAATCGTGGAATCCGACCACGAGAACCGCGCTGGAAATCAGCGGGCTATAAAAAGAAGATGAGCTGTGATCGCTGCGGATTCCGAGCCAGATATGCCAGCCAGATACTGGTGTATCACCAGGACGGTGATCTCAACAATGCAGCACTGAAAAATCTCAAATCAGTGTGCAAAAACTGTGTGGAGGAGCTGCTTAGATCTGACTTGCCTTGGCGGCCTGGAGATCTTGAGCCGGATGTATAGTCAGCTGCTGTATCTGTAGGTACAGGTCATCCAAGGACCCGTTGTTGTCCAGTACAGCATCAAACTTGGTACCCACCCAGGCAGTTTCGCTGGCATGTATCTTGAGCCGTGCCAACTGTGATTTGCTAGTGGCCCATCGCATGTTGCCATTTTCTCCATGGTTGAATGCCAGTGCAGCATCGTACCATTCGGGCTCAGGCCCACGAACTACACGTACCACTTGGCCGCCGGCACGTTTGATAGCAGCAATTTCATTTGGGAATCTACAGTCTGAAATCACCACATCATCCTGGCTGTGGCGCAGTTTGTTTTCCAAGCTGGCAATCCAGATATCGTCGTGGAACCCATGTCTGCATACCTCTGTGCCCCAGTGCTGTAGCACCCATCTAGGAGTGAGCTCGGGCATTTTTAAACGATCTGACCACCATAAATCTAATTGTTCTCGCCATTCACGGGCTTGTTTTGTGCGCCCTTCCAGCATGGTTCTATCCCAGCCAAAAACTTGTGCCACAGCATCTTTGAGGCTGTTGGCAAAACTTTCTCTACGGAATTCGTGAAAATTGGTGAGATAGTCTGCCACTGTGTCTTTGCCGGATCCTATGAATCCACAGATGCCTATGATCATTTTAATTCCTTGACGTTGAGATGTTTCAATGTTGCCTGCAACATGTCAATCTGCCTGCGACAATCTTCCAGTGCATGATGGCTGGTAGCAGGACGAGGCAGATCGGGCCACAAACTATATATGGTTCTGGCATCGCGTACCACGTAGAATTGCCAGGGCAGGGGCTTGCCATAGCTTTTGTAGGCATGCTCAATGATGTTCATGTCGTAAGTGGGGCCGTTGGCCCAGATCAACTTGCTTTGCCATATAAACTTGGCCAGCTCGTCCAGTGCCTGGTCTAAGGGTATGCGGCCTTGTTCGTTGAATGCTTCGTCCCGTGCTGCTGCTGGTTGAGTAGCCCACCAGTCTATGGTACTTTGTTGTATGCTGCGATTGGCCTGGCTTTCTAAGTCAATTCTAGCATAGTAGAATCGTTCATGATAGCCGGAGCCTACAGGATCAAAACTTTGGGCTGCAATGGTCAGGATAGTGGTATCCGGTCCAGTGCCCAATCCTTCAATGTCAATCATTAAATCTGCCATAGCACATTATAACACATGCCTATAGCGACAACGACTCAACTGGTTATGTTGAATCCCACTTGTGTTTCAAACCATTCGGCCATACCAAAACTGGTGGGGTGGAATTTATCAATCTGCAACAGATTGCGTTCGGCACAGTATTCATATGGCGGCACTGGTACTGTGAATTTGGTCCAATCTACCATGCTGTACAAAGTGGATGTGGTGTCTATTTTGCCAAGACAATGTTCCAATGCCAACCAACGTGGCCAACGATCTGTGCCTATGTTGCGGCGACGGGTGTTGGTCACCTTGTCCACCACTTCCTCGTAACTCTGATGCACATCGTATATAAAACACATGCTATAATTCACATCGCGAGAATTCAGCAGTTCTTGTGTTTCCAAGATAGCTGCCAGCGTGGAATCTGTGGCAGATCTTGATGTCTGATTCACATACTGCTCTCGGAATTGAGACTTAACCTGTATTGGACAGTGGTCATCTGACTGCCAACTGCTGCCCATGCCACCGGATAGGTACCAGGCCCAATCTTCCAATACTGACACATATGGATACGTGTCCGGCAATTTTTCATGCACAATTTTTTCAATTGGAATGTCTATGCGGTTTATTCCGGACCACATGACTAACACATGATCGTATTTGCCCCTGGGCAGTTGGTGTCGTAATCGGGCTGCAATGGCCCTGTTGCCCGCAGCAGCATCTCCAAAAAAATGAAATCGTTCCAGATTGACTGTAGGAGCCGGATGAGAATATCCTGCTGCGATGCCAGCAAAACTGCAACCTACTATCAGAGTTGGATTCATGATCAACCAATCACAAAGGTGATGGGCTGCGCTCCGTCGATGTACCTGCGAAGATCTTCGAGCAATAGATCTATCTGTGTTTGAGCTTCGGCTTTCATGGCAGTGCCGTTTAGGGTGCCGCCACCTTGTGGGCCAGCGATAGTACCAAATTTCTCACGTGCTTCGCCAATGATCATCTTGCAGCCAGCCACCATGTAATCTCGTATCCATTGCTGTATCTGATAGTCGCTCAACAGATTGATTTCGGGTTTGAGCTGATAACACCAGATCAACACATTCTCTCCGGTGTTTTTGGGATCACGGATCAGTTGCAGTTTTTTATTCACTGGATTCCATGTGTAGTTCATGAACCCACCGAACATCTTGGCCGCCAGTTCCACATACTGGCTGTAGAAATCGTATGTGGCCAGGCCACCTGCCACGTTGAAGTTCATGAGATACACATTGATCGACGCCTGTGCAAAAGGATCAAAGTTTGATGCGAAAGGACCAGTAGCATCACCAAATGTGCGACGGAATATCTGTCTCACACTTTGCACTTCTTGCGGCAGTGTGTAGATGTTGAGATCTCGGATCAACTCCATGAAGATGTAGGCTTCTTCATATGCAGCATTGGACCGCTGTCTGAAAACACCTATGGCTCGCTGATATGCTGCTTCATAGTGTTCAGGATCCAACTCAAGATCGATTATCTGCCCGCCCAAGGTTAGGCGAGTGTAATCAATCAGGGCTTGCTTGAGTTGTGGTAGTGTGTTGTCAGACATAAGGGGGAACTCCGTTCCCCCTTATTTACCAGCTTTTGAGCACTAGCAGATTCTCGCTGCTGCGACCATTAAACTGAGTCTCAGTGGTGGTCAAGTCTTTGAAAATCTTTCTAGCAGCAGGCTTGCCCGCAGCTTGTATGGCCTTGATGGTCTCTGCGGGTTTGCGCACGGTCTTCTGCTGTGTCTCGCTCACAGAGAACCCAATGATCGAGCTGCTCTTGATGGTGAAACTGCCAGCATGGCTGTCTGCTACCACATGGATCAGTTTGCGCTTCTTGGTGTCGTACAACCAAGCTTCGCTCTTGTCTACCAAGGATGCAGCCGGCAATCCTTTCAGCTTGAGCTCTGCAAATTCCACTTGATGCTTGAACTTGGCTGCTTTTTTCTCAGGACTCACAGGCTTGACCTTGCGCGGTTTGCGTTCCACTTTCTTGATCTGCACGTATGCGCCGCAGTCAGAGATCACAGACTCGCAGAACTTCACGATGTTTCTCAACTGCACCTTGGTGAGATAAGAATAACCTTCAACCAACTGAGAGTCTTTGCCAGCCACAACCAGCTCAAAGTGGGCCAGTCGTGTTTTCCAGATGTCTGCAATGTGATACACCATCTGTGGTGCCACATTCATGCCGCGGATCTGTGCGATGGGTTTCCAGTCTGCTGACATCTTGCAGCCGGCAGCCACAAAGTCGTCAAACATGCCTTCTAGTTCGCCGGCACAATCCTTCATCTTTTCTCGCAGTCGATCTTGGATGTTGGGCTTGGCCACTGCTTCGGGCTCTGCCACTTCTACAGCAGCCTGATCTTTGATGGCCAACAAGTCTGCGATGAGATTGTCCAGTTTGATCTGTTCTTGGTCAGTGAGCTCCAGTCCCATCATGCTCATGCGGCACAGCCAGCCTGTGGTCAGTCGCACTTGGCTGTCGGGCAAGGTGCGCATTTTTTTAGCGTCCTTGACTCGTTTGTGTGCATCCAAGTAGGCCACGATCATTTCCTTGGCTTCTTTCTTGCCGTAGAAATAGTTGTACCAACCAAACGCATTGCTCATGGCACTGATGCGATTTCTGTCTTGTTCGGGTTGCACACGCCACTCGGGTTCGTTGCCAACATACTTGGTGTCGGGGCTGCGCGGGTTCATCGATTTCAGTGCGACTTTAGCTGCTAGGGTTGCCATGGAGTTCCTTTGCTAGTGTTTATGATGTAATTATAGCACACTATGATTTTTTGGTCAAGTCCGCGCACAACAGCACAAAGGTCATGTCTGATTGTCTGCGGAACATGATGTAGTAGGGTGTCTCTACGTTGCGTCCCCGTTTTCCAAAATACCCAAGCCAATCAGAGGTCGTGGCCGTCCAGCTGGTGCCCAAGCGACTTTGGCAGATCCGTTCAATCTGAGAAATTTTGTCTTTATGATCCCACCAGCCCTCAAACCGCAAGCCAGATTCATACCCGGCTTCTTTGTGCGGACGGTATCTGCGATCCAGCTTTATGACTTTCATGTGAGTATTATAACTGAAACAGAATTTCCGGTCAACCTGCCCATAAATAACACACTATGCCTAAACTTTCCATGTACCGTCCCAATCGAACACGGGATTATCAGTTCCTGGACCGAACCATTTCTGAAATGTACACCGTGGGCGGCTTGGATCTTTATTGCCACAAATATCTAGGACCCGAAACCGGTGGTGCTGATTCTGCATTTTCAGGCAATGCAGATGCTACCCAACCGGTATATGAAACACAAAGCCCACTAAACATACAAGACCTGCTGTTGCTAGAAAACCGTGATCGAGCATACGATCCAGATGTGTACACCATGCGGGGTGTGTACAATACCCAAGACATTGATTTTGATCTTACACAATTTGGCTTGTTTCTAAACAACGATACCCTGTTCATCACGTTTCATTACAATGACATGATCGATGCGTTTGGACGAAAATTAATGAATGGTGATGTGCTAGAAGTGCCCAATCTCAAAGACTTCCATCCTTTAAATCCAAACTTGCCTACTGCATTTTCCAAGTATTACGTGATCCAGGATGCAGCCTATGCCAGCGAAGGATTCAGTGTGACATGGTTGCCTCACTTGTGGCGTGTGAAAGCCACACCGCTCACAGATGCACAAGAATTCAATACTATCACCAACAAGCCATTTGTTAGCCAACAGATCTGGGACAATGGCAATTTTTACCCAACAGGCAGCATAGTGAATTATGGTGATGCGTACTATCAAGCCCAGGTCAACACACCAGCTGGCACAGACATAAACAATACTGCCTATTGGCAACCGTACACACCACCTACCATATCTGACAGTCAAGGTACCAGAGTCAAAGATACTGAGATCAACGATGCCATACTCACACAGGCCGATGTTGAAGTGCCACTCAGTGGATATGATGTGACCAAATTCTATGTTCTCCCCACAGAGAATTCACAACCAGGCAATCCAACCACACTCACTGCTGATGGCGGTACAACTGTGGATGGCACACAAAGTGGCATGGATGTCACTCCCAAAGGGCCAGGTTATACTGTGGGCTATCTTACCGGGCAAGGTGTTGCACCAAACGGATTGCCGGTTACACCTGGAGTGAGCTTTCCTCTTAACCCGGTACAAGGAGATTATGCATTGAGATTAGATTATCAGCCCAATCGATTGTTCCGTTATGATGGCAAACGCTGGATCAAGATCGAAGATAGTGTTCGTGCTAATCTCAACAACGGTGCGACCAACGATACTTTACGCAGCACTTTTGTTAACAATACATACACTGTGAATACCACAGACATGGGCAACATACCTAGCCGCCAGAGTCTCAGCGAGATACTCCGGCCCAGAGCAGACAATGGCGATCAAGGCGGTAATTTTCCACCAAACCCATACCCACGTACACAACCAGGACAGAAGTCCAGCTAACACATGCAATCATTCTTTTACGACGAACAAATACGCAGGTTTTTGCTGCAATTTACCAGGATAGTATCAAACTTCCAGGTGCAGTACGGACGTGATGGTGAGCAACCTGCGCTGCTGCGTGTGCCTGTGCGGTACGGTGATGCCAGTAGGAATGCACAAACTATCCTGCAGGAAAATTCCGCAGCCAGCATGCCCAGCACTCCGCTGATGACTTTTTACGTGTCAGCCCTGACGTATGATCGCCCTAGGATGCAGGAACCCTATCATGTGAATACAGTATCTGTGCGCCAACGCACCTATGACAGTGCCACAGACAGTTACGAAACCACGCAAGGTAATGCATTCACTATCGAACGCTTGATGCCTGTGCCATACAGATTGGGCATCACACTGGATATCTGGACCAGTAATACCAACCAAAAATTCCAACTGCTGGAACAGATCCTGACCTTGTTCAATCCCAGCTTGGAGATACAGAGTACGGACAACTATCTTGATTGGACCAGCCTCAGCGTGGTAGAACTAGATGACTGTGTATGGACATCTAGAGTTATTCCACAAGGCACAGACAATCCCATTGATGTGGCTACACTAAAATTTGGGCTGCCTATCTGGATTTCATCACCGGCCAAGGTCAAGAAACTGGGTGTGGTGGAACGTGTGATCGCCAGCATGTACGACGCACAAGGCGATCTAAACAATGCCATATATCAAAACGATCTGTTGTTAGGCACCAGACAGGTGATCACTCCGTACAATTGGGCTGTGGTGTTGATCAACAACAAACTGCAATGTTTACAACAGCAAGAAACAGCACAAGAACCGGCAAATGACTCATTGACACCGCCAACCATCGTGTCCGACAGCAATCTGTTGTGGCCAGCAGTGATTGGAGTATATGGTGCGTTCCGTCCGGGCATCAGTCAAGTGAGACTGGTGCAGCCCGACGAAACCGAAGTGATAGGAACTGTGTCATTGGATCCCAATGACGATCGTTTCTTGTTGTTTGACGTGGATATTGATACTGTGCCCGGCAACACATTGGAACCGATTGATGCTATCATCAATCCTTTGACCTACGCTCCTAATCCGGATGATTCAAATTTTCAAGGTGTAAGATATCTATTAACTGAGGCAACCGGTAATATTGACAATGATTATCCTGCTGAAGGATGGTTGGGGGCCAACGGACGTGGCTTGGTTGCCGGTGCCAACGACATCATTGAATACAGCAACAACTACTGGCGTGTGGTGTTCAACTCAGCGGTTGTCACAGAAGTGCAATATGTTACCAATATCACAACCAGTATCCAATATGAGTGGGACGGGCAGCAATGGATCAAGAGTTATCAAGGTGTGTATCTAGGCGGTGAATGGAGCCTTGTACTTTGAAAGCGGTAGGGGTTTGGTTCCGTAGTCATGCCACTGGCAGATACCTGTATCTCATGAGATCTGATGCCAAGCATCCGGGTGCATGGGGCTTGCCAGGTGGCAAGGTAGAGACCGGAGAAACCTTGTTGGGCGGCATGGAACGCGAGTGTGTGGAAGAACTGGGCAGCATGCCTGACTACTTGCGATTGATCCCATTAGAAAAATTCACATCCACGGACAATGCATTTGAATATCACACCTGGGTGTGTATTGTTGATAGGGAGTTTGTGCCTGTGTTGAATCACGAACACTTGGGCTATGCTTGGTTAGACGGTGGACACTGGCCCAAGCCCATGCATCCGGGACTGTGGAGCACAGTGAATCTCGAAGCTGTGCAACAAAAAATCGAAGCAGTTGAACGCAGTTTTCAGCCTGCGAAATAACTGTTACAATCTTCCAACCAATATTTCGATAACGCCGGCAACACCGGTGTGATCCTGCACAGCTTTACCAAGTATGGATCCCGGCGCTGGATTGGATTCTGATCTAGCAGCACCATTGCCGGCGCTGACCATCATGTCTCCTCGACGCACTGTACCGACCACACTGCATGGCACACGACCTATCAGCGCCACTGCGGTAGGGTGATTGGCTTGTAAATCACTGTTCATCAAGTGAGCAGGATCTGTAGATACCACACCGATTATTCTGGTGCTCATGTCACTATCGCTTAGTGTAATTTCTTCCGAGCCGCCAAACTCAAGCACTGTTCCGGGTGTGTAGTAAGCGTCAGCTGCATACATCTCGGCCAAGTCAGCATATTGTGCCGATGTTGCCTTGGCAAACACAGTATTGAACACAGCGCCGCTGGCACCAATATTACCAGTACCTGTTGTGGCAGCATTGTTGATGGCTGTGGTCGCATTGTTGATGGTCAGGCCAGTCAGCGTACCCAAGCTGGTGATATTGCCTTGTGCTGCTGTGGTCACTGTGCCTGCTGTGGTTGCACTGCCTGCTGAACCAGATACACTACCATTTATAGTTGCTGATACAGTCAAGCCAGTCAATGTACCCACACTGGTGATATTGCCCTGTGCTGCTGTGGTCACTGTGCCTGCCGTTGTGGCCGATGTGGCCGATGGAACTGTGCCAGTTACGTTGGCACCTGGAATACTTGTAAGTCCTGCACCCGATCCATTGAATTGGCTTCCAGTCACAGTGCTGGTTACTGATACTGTGGTACCTGTGTGTGTGGTTGCATTCACATTGGCACCACCTAACACATTGCCACCTGAGATATTACCGGTCACTGCCAAACTGGTCAGTGTGCCCACACTGGTGATATTGGTCTGTGCTGCTGTGGTCAATGTACCCACGATACTGGTACCACTCAAGTTGCCACTGGTTATGTTGCCAGTAACCGCTAAACTGCCCAGTGTTCCAACTGAGGTGATATTGGTCTGTGCTGCCGTGGTCAAGGTGCCCACGATGCTAGTACCTGACAGATTGCCACTGGTTATGTTTCCTGTCACTGCTAAACTAGTTAGGGTACCAACTGAAGTGATGTTGCCTTGTGCTGCTGTGGTCACAGTTCCTGCCGTTGTGGCCGATGTAGCCAGTGGAACTGTACCTGTTACGTTGGCACCTGGAATACTGGTCAATCCTGCACCTGATCCGTTGAATTGACTTCCTGTTACAGTGCTGGTCACACTCACAGTGGTACCTGTGTGAGTGGTAGCATTCACGTTGGCACCACCTAACACATTACCGCCTGTGATATTACCGGTTACATTCAAACTACCTAATGTACCCACTGAGGTTATGTTGGTTTGTGCTGCGGTAAGCAAGGTGCCCACGATGCTAGTACCTGACAGGTTGCCACTGGTGATGTTGCCAGTAACTGCCAAACTGGTCAGTGTGCCCACACTGGTGATATTGGTCTGTGCTGCTGTGGTCAAGGTGCCCACGATGCTAGTACCTGACAGGTTGCCACTGGTGATGTTGCCAGTAACTGCCAAACTGCCCAGTGTTCCAACTGAGGTGATGTTGCCTTGTGCTGCACCACTCACAGTGGCAGCATAGCCAGATGTATTAACACTTAACGTACCAGTTACGTTGGCAGCAGGAATTGAAGTTAGGCCTGCGCCTGATCCGTTGAATTGGCTTGCAGTGACAGCACCAGTTGATGATATCAATCCACCTGTGAGCAAATTACCACTTGTGGTATTGCCGGTCACTGCCAGGCTGCCTAGAGTTCCCAAGCTGGTGATATTGGTCTGTGCTGCTGTGGTCAGCGTACCCACAATGCTGGTACCTGACAGGTTGCCGCCACTAATATTACCAGTCACAGCCAAACTGGTCAATGTACCAACACTGGTAATATTACCCTGAGCTGCTGTGGTCACCGTGCCTGCCGTTGTGGCCGATGGCACAGTGCCAGTTACGTTGGCGCCAGGAATTGAAGTCAATCCAGCACCAGATCCATTGAATTGGCTTCCAGTAACTGTGCTTGTTGCACTGATTAATCCGCCTGTTAAAATATTACCGCCGGTGATGTTACCAGTGGCGCTATAACTTCCGGCGGTGCTTGATCCACTGCCCAGACTTAAAGAAGTAGCACTAAGTGCCGCTGCGGATATGATGTTACCGCCGTTTATATTGCCAGTCACACTCACTGTGGTACCTGTGTGTGTGGTTGCATTCACATTGGCACCACCTAACACATTGCCACCCGAGATATTACCGGTCACCGCCAAACTGCCCAGAGTACCTACCGAGGTGATGTTAGTTTGTGCTGCTGTGGTCAATGTACCCACGATACTGGTACCACTCAAGTTGCCACCACTAATATTGCCAGTTGCAGATACTATGCCAGAAGTGGTTAGGTTGCCGCCAATCACATTGGCAGTTGCACTCAAGGTGGTAGCATTGACCACGTTGGCTCCGCTGATGTTGCCACCGGATCCTGCTGTTATGATGTTGCCACCGGTGATGTTAGCACTTACTGAGACTGTAGTACCCGATAGCAATACAGCATTCACATTGGCTCCACCCAGCACGTTGCCACCTGAGATGTTGCCTGTGGCCGATATTGCACCACCTGTTATCAAGTTGCCAGTAGTGGTATTGCCAGTCACGCTCAAACTTGCCAATGTGCCAACTGTGGTAGCTGCTACTCCTGTGAGCAGTGATCCATTACCAATATAGTAGTTGCCAGTGATGTTGCCTGTGACACTTACGATGCCACCGGTGTTGATGTTGGCGCCAGTGATGTTGCCTGTGGCACTTACGATGCCACCGGTGTTGATGTTAGCACCACTGATGTTGCCTGTGACAGCCAGACTGGTCAATGTGCCCACTGACGTGATATTGGTCTGTGCTGCTGTGGTCAGTGTGCCCACGATACTTGTGCCACTCAAGTTACCACCAGTGATGTTACCAGTTACCGAGACTGTGGTACCTGTGTGTGTGGTTGCATTCACATTGGCTCCACCTAACACATTACCACCGGTGATATTACCAGTTACCGAAACTGTGGTACCTGTATGTGTGGTTGCATTCACATTGGCGCCGCCCAGGATGTTGCCACCAGTGATATTGCCTGTTGCACTTACCAAGCCACCTGTATTGATATTGGCACCAGTTACATTGCCCGAAGCTGACATCAATCCAGCAACGCCGGCACCATTGGACACTGTCCAAATATTACCGGTGCTGTTGTAGGTTAATGTAGCATATTCAGCGCCAACTGGACCAACTCCAATGCCACCACCGTTGGCAGCGGCCGCAGTAGCAGCATTATTGGCCATGTTGATTACCAAATCATTTGTGGTGATTGTATTGGAATCAATATAAGTTACATTGCCAGTAACGCTCAAGTTACCTTGAATAATTACCGCACCAGTGTTACCAGCAGCAGCAGGATCAATTGTGATTATGTTATCACTTGAACTGATTGTATTGCCTGTCAATGACAGTGTGCCAAAGGTGGCATTGCCACCTGTGATGTTGCCAGTTACTGAAACTGTGGTACCTGTGTGAGTTGTGGCATTCACATTGGCACCACCCAGCACATTACCGCCTGTGATGTTGCCAGTTACTGAAACTGTGGTACCTGTGTGAGTTGTGGCATTCACATTGGAACCACCCAGCACATTACCGCCTGTGATATTGCCGGTCACATTCAAACTGCCCAATGTGCCCACTGCGGTAATATTGGTCTGTGTGGCAGTGATTATTGTACCTGCAATGCTTCCACCTACTGTGAGGTTGCCGCCAGTGATATTACCAGTTGAACTGATCACGCCGGCTGTGAGCAAATTACCACCAGTGGTATTACCAGTCACAGCCAAGCTGGTCAGTGTGCCCACACTAGTAATATTGGTCTGTGCAGCAGTGGTCAATGTGCCCACGATGCTGGTACCTAACAGATTGCCACCTGTAATATTGCCTGTGGCACTAATAAGACCGCTGGTCAAGATGTTGGCGCTGGCCGATACTGTGCCAGGAGTTGTTAGATTACCGCCAGCAATGTTTGCAGTGACATTGAGTGCTGACACCACATTTGAGCTCAAGCTCAATCCTGCGGCATTTAGATTAGCGCCGGTGATGTTGCCATAGGCGCTTATGGTACCACGGGTGATACCTGTACCAACTCTTAGATCTTCAGCAATAGCAGTGTTTGTGGTAACAACATTTCCAACAGTGGTGACGTTGCCACCAATCACATTGCCTGCGGCCGAAATAGAGTTGGTAGATAACAACACACCCGAAACTGCAATATTGCCGCCGGTGATGTTGCCACTACCTGTTACTACACCAGTGCTAAAATATACACTACCATTAAACGCCGCGCCATTAACATTGCCGCCGGTGCTGATTTGAGTCCCGACTCCGCCGGCCAATATATTGCCGCCTGTGATGTTGCCGGTTGCGCTAATTAATCCTCCGGTTACTAAATTACCGCCAATGACATTGGCAGTTGCGCTGACATTGCCGCCAGTTAAGATGTTGCCGGTTGCACTTACGATATTACCAACAACAAGATTGCCAACACCTGGGCCATTACTAACAGTTAAATTACCAACTTGTGCATCACCAGTGCCAAGTAATCCGAATATACCAAACAGAATGTTGCCAGCGGTGATGTTGCCACTGGTTGATATCGGGTTTGTTCCAAATGCTGCCAAGTTAGCTGCCACGTTGGCATTACCGTATGTTGCTGGTAATCCGGTTAGTTGAGATCCGTTACCCAGGAAATAATTTCCAGTTATATTGCCTGTGGTGCTGTAGCTTGCAGCAGTTGATGCACCTGTAGTGATAGTTGCGCCACCGGTGATGATATTGCCACCCGTGACGTTGCCAGTGGCGCTGTAGCTTGCGGCAGTTGAAGTACCAGATGAACTGATCCCGCCTGTGATAATGTTACCACCGGTGATGTTGCCTGTGGTTAATATTGGGTTTGAGCCAAATGCTGCCAGATTAGCTGCCACGTTGGCATTGCCATAACCGGCTGCAATACCCGTCAGCTGAGATCCGTTACCGATAAAGTAGTTGCCCGTGACGTTACCAGTGGCACTTACGATTCCGCCTGTTAATATGTTTCCGCCGGTTGCATTACCTGTCACCGCTAAACTGATCAATGTGCCCACGCTGGTGATATTGGTCTGTGCTGCTGTGGTCAAAGTACCCACAATGCTGGTGCCTGACAGATTGCCGCCAGTGATGTTACCTGTTACTGATACAGTGGCACCTGTATGTGTGGTAGCATTTACATTGGCACCACCAAGAATGTTGCCTGCTGTGATATTGCCACTGGTTGATATGGGATTTGAGCCAAATGCTGCTAGATTAGCTACAACATTGGCATTGCCATATGTGGCTGCAAGGCCGGTCAGTTGAGATCCGTTACCGATAAAAAAGTTGCCGGTTACGTTACCTGTTGCTAGCACTATGCCGGCAGTGGTTAGGTTGCCGCCAATCACATTGGCAGTTGCACTCAACGTGGTACTGTTAATTACATTGGCTCCGCTGATGTTGCCACCGGATCCTGTTGTTACGATGTTGCCACCGGTGATATTGCCAGTTGCACTTACCAGGCCGGCTGTTAATACATTTCCACCAGTGACATTACCGGTACTACTTACAATTCCGGCTGTTAGTAAATTTCCACTTGTGGCATTGCCTGTGACTGTTAAACTGCCTAACGTACCCACTGAAGTGATATTGGTCTGTGCTGCTGTGGTCAGTGTGCCCACGATGCTGGTACCACTTAGGTTACCGCCAGTGATGTTACCGGTTACTGATACAGTGGCACCTGTGTGTGTGGTTGCATTCACATTAGCACCACCTAGTATGTTGCCACCAGTGATGTTACCAGTTACCGAAACTGTGGTACCTGTATGTGTGGTTGCATTCACATTGGCACCACCTAGGATATTACCACCAGTGATGTTACCGCTGGTGGATATTGGGTTTGAGCCAAATGCTGCCAAGTTAGCTGCCACGTTGGCATTGCCATAACCGGCTGCAATACCCGTCAGCTGAGAGCCATTACCGATAAAAAAGTTGCCGGTGATATTGCCCGTGGCACTCACAATGCCAGCAGTTAAGATGTTGCCGCCGGTGACGTTGGCACTGACTGAAACAGTGGTACCTGTATGAGTTGTGGCGTTGACATTGGCACCACCTAGGATATTACCACCAGTGATATTGCCACTTGTGGATATTGGGTTTGAGCCAAATGCTGCCAAGTTAGCTGCCACATTGGCATTGCCATATGTGGCTGCAATACCCGTCAGCTGAGAGCCATTACCGATAAAAAAGTTGCCGGTGATATTGCCGGTTGTGCTGACTGGATTTGTGCCCAATGCAGCCAAGTTGGCAACAACATTGGCGTTGCCGTAACTGGCAGCAATACCTGTCAGCTGAGATCCATTGCCAATAAAGAAATTGCCGGTTACATTACCGGTTGATGATACAATGCCAGCAGTTAATATATTACCACCAGAGATGTTGCCGGTTACCGCTACGGTGCCCAACGTACCCACTGAGGTTATATTGGTCTGTGCTGCTGTGGTCAGGGTACCCGCAATACTGGCGCCGCTGAGGTTGCCACCGGTTATATTACCTGTTGCACTTATCACACCACCTGTCAATACATTGCCGCCGGTGACATTGGCACTGACTGAAACTGTGGTACCTGTATGTGTGGTAGCATTCACGTTGGCGCCGCCTAACACATTACCACCAGTGATGTTACCAGTCACTGCTAGACTAGTCAATGTGCCCACTGAGGTAACATTGGTCTGTGCTGCTGTGGTCAGGGCACCCGCGATACTGGTGCCTGAGAGATTGCCACCTGTGATGTTGCCGGTGGTGGATACTGGATTGGTTCCAAGTGCTGCCAAGTTGGCCACCACATTGGCATTGCCATATGCGGCTGCAAGACCGGTAAGTTGTGATCCATTGCCAACAAAGTAGTTGCCAGTGATATTGCCTGTGGTTGATACAGGATTAGTGCCAAATGCTGCCAAGTTGGCAGCCACGTTGGCATTGCCGTATGGAGTAAGAGTTCCGGCGCCGGATATCACTGAAGTCTGTCCTGATTCATTTACAAAAACAATGCTGGTACTGTTGGCACTGATACTGGCGTTGCCTAAGAAAAGAGAATTGTTTGAAAGATAAAGATCGTTAAATGCAGCAGTTGGGCTACCTAGATTATAGGTGATATTAGCTGTTGGAATTATGTTGGCTTTGACAACAATATTAGCCGGAGTAAAAACTGCTATATTGCTAACACCACCCACGCCCACGGAAACATTGCTATTGGCCGCTACACTCACATTGCTGTTGCCGTTGATAATTGATGTTCCGCCGCCACCGGCAGAGATGCCAGTCAGTTGAGATCCGTTACCTACAAAATATGTTGAGTAAACTGTATCGAATCGAACATTGGCGGTACCGATATCATACACCGCATCAATGCCGGGCACAATTGTGCTGTTGGCCTGAATGTTGCCAACACCATTGCCTGCCAGTACCAAATTGTTATTTGTCCCAATCACACCAATGGTGTTTCCGGAGATCACCACATTACTATCTACAGGTCCTGCTGCATATATTTCGGAAAAATTTTCATTTACTGCGGTAAATGCATCGCGTAATGACTCGCCGGTGCCATCATTTGTTGTGTTACCGGTGTTGATGATCTGTTGTGCCATGTGGGTTCCTGAGTTTATGATATATTTACCATAACTCAGGAATTAGGATTGCACGGATCAGTTTATAGTCGGCCTACTACCACGTGGATTGTGCCCGAGTCGCCTGAAAAATCTTCTAATGATTTGCCAATCACAGTGCCAATAGAGGGTGTTGCACAGGCTTGAGCATGACCGTTGCCCGCAGAAATCATCATGGCACCTTTCCAAACTGTGCCAGTGACTCGGGTAGGTACTCTTCCGGTCAGGGCCACTGCCACCACATGTTCGCCTGTTTGTGTGGAGTTCATTAGATGTGCCGGATCAGTTGATACCACACCGGCCACTCGATCGCTGGCTGATGTGGTGCTAATGGTGATTTCTTGTGTGCCGCCAAAATCCACCACAGTGCCTGGCGCATAGTCGGCATCGCTTGCATACATCTCAGCCAAGTCGGCGTATTGTGCTGTGGTTGCCTTGGCAAATACTGTGTTGAATGTGCCAGCAGCCGAGCCAATATTACCGGTACCGGTTGTGGCAGCATTGGTAATTGCTGTAGTGCCGTTGTTGATCGTCAAGCCAGTCAATGTGCCCACGCTGGTGATGTTGGTCTGTGCAGCAGTGGTCAATGTGCCCACAATGCTGGTGCCAGAAAGATTACCGCCAATGATGTTACCTGTGATACTGAGCCCACTGGAACCACCTTGATACCCGGCAGCACTGATGTTTCCTGTTAATACTGTTCCTGCTGCACTCACGGTACCAGTTATACTAACTGTGGTACCGGTGTGTGTAGTAGCACTGATATTACCACCGGTGATGTTGCCGGTCACTGCCAAACTACCCAATGTGCCTACTGAAGTGATATTGGTTTGTGCTGCTGTGGTCAATGTGCCCACGATGCTAGTACCAGAAAGATTACCACCCGTGATGTTGCCCGAAACATATGCTGTACCTGTCACGCCCAGTGTGGTGGTCGGAGCGGTGTTTCCAATCCCCACATTGCCGCTGGAGGTGATACGCATGCGTTCTGTAGTATTAGTATACCAGATATGGCTATAGTCGGCGCTTATAACATATTGCTCACCACCACTACCATTATACAAGCTAAATGCACGACTAGATCCTGCATTAGAAAATATGTACGTACCCTGCGTAGAGTTATAACCAAGTACACCAGCAGAATCTACAGCAGTCGATGTAGTGGCTATGAAACGTGTTGCAGTCACCGTGCCCGATACTGACAAGCTGCCTAGCGTGCCCACACTGGTGATGTTGGTCTGTGCTGCTGTGGTCAATGTGCCCACAATACTGGTACCAGAAAGATTACCACCGGTTATGTTACCGGTAGCTGAGATCAATCCAGTTACATATTCGCCGGTGCTGGCAAACACGGCCACATTTGATGTGCCGGCTACGCCAACTGTGATGTTGCCGCCTGCACTTACCACAGTCACATTACTGGTACCGCTGTTGATATTGGCCACGCTGGTAATAACACCAGTCAGCAATGCGCCGTTGCCCAAGATGTAGTTGCCGGTTACGTTGCCTGTCACACTGACTACAGTACCAGTCAAACTTACTGCATTCACAGTTCCACCACCATTTACATTGGCACCGGTGATGTTTCCTGATGTTGATAACACGCCCGGAGTTAATAAATTGCCGCCGGTTACGTTGGCACTGACTGACACTGTGGTACCTGTGTGTGTTGTGGCATTTACATTGGCACCACCTAACACATTACCACCGGTGATGTTGCCAGTTACAGAGACTGTGGTACCTGTATGTGTGGTGGCATTCACATTAGCTCCGCCCAGCACATTGCCACCTGTGATGTTGCCAGTAGCACTTACGATACCACCTGTTAATACGTTGCCACCGGTGGCATTGCCAGTTACTGCAAGGCTACCCAATGTACCCACTGACGTAATGTTAGTTTGTGCAGCAGTGGTCAGGGTACCCACAATACTTGTGCCGCTTAGGTTGCCACCTGTGATATTACCAGTTGCTGAAACCACTCCAGCGGTGTTGATATTGGCTCCGGTCACATTGCCGGTTGCACTAGAATATCCAATTATGTTGTATCCACTTGGACTTATGTTACCAACACTGACATTGCCCACAACTATCAACACATTGGCGCCGGTGCTGGTGATGGACATGGAAGTGGTTCCATTGGCGATCGTTGTGACCGATACGTTGGCAGCGGCAGTCACATTGCTGAGATATCCGCCGTCACCTACAAAATATGCACTGGTCACAATATTTCCGGCGCCGCTTATCAGTCCCGATCCAAACAAGATATTGCCGCCGGTGATGTTTCCAGTAGCACTAAATGTTGTTCCTGTGTGAGTTGTGGCAGCTATGTTGCCGCTGGTGATATTGCCAGTCACACTCACCGTGGTACCTGTAAGGGTAGTAGCATTCACATTAGCGCCACCTGAAATATTGCCGCCGGTGATGTTGCCAGTTGCAGATACCTGGCCGGCTGTTAATACATTGCCACCGGCGATATTGGCACTCACACTCACGGTGGTACCTGTGAGAGTTGTAGCATTGACATTGGCTCCGCCTAATACGTTGCCACCTGTAATATTGCCAGTAACTGATACCGTGGTTCCGGATAACAATGTGGCATTCACGTTGGCACCACCATTAACATTGCCGCCTGTTATGTTGCCGGTTACACTTAGATTGGTGCCTGTGAGATTGATCGCATTCACATTGGCACCACCTAACACATTACCACCAGTGATGTTGCCAGTTACTGACACAGTGGTGCCTGTGTGTGTGGTAGCATTAACATTGGCACCGCCTAACACATTGCCTGCTGTGATGTTGCCTGTGGCACTGACTGAGCCGGTTGTTCTTAAGTTACCTGCTTGCACATCTGAGTTGGCTATGAGGTAAGCACCGGTGATGTTGCCTACTGAATTTATTGATACAGTAGAAAGTAAATTTCCAGTTGTGACGTTACCAACTACACTCAATCCACTAGCACTGGAAAAGGTAGCCACTGCTGTGGGAGTTATAGCACCTGAGGCTGTGGTGAATATTTGTACATTGGTAGCACGACTGGTATCGGTAAATGCCTCTGCGGCCGTGACATCTAATCTCCCAGTTGATGCATTACCAAACTGCAAAGTACCACTGCTAAATCCACGTGCTGTAAATTGAGCCAGTGTGTCACCTGATTGTGTTCCAGTAGGAGTGGCGCCTGTACCGCCAGCTGATCGTCCGGTAAATGCACTATACGATCCTGTACCAAATGCATCTTGAACGATCCTGGTGTTGGCCGTATCTGCACCTGAAATATGCAAATCGGTTCCCAATGTTGTGCTGTTGCCTGTTATAGAATATACCACAGTCTGTGGAGTTGCCAGTATGGTCAATTCGCAATCTGGCGTGTTTGTTCCTACTGCTAAATTAGCACCAGTAATATTGCCAGTTGCTGAGATTATACCACCAGTACGTATGTTACCACCTTGGATGTTGCCGGTCACAGTGGCGATACCACCAGTAACCAGATTGCCACCGGTGACATTAGCTGTTGCAGAAATTAATCCACCAGTGACTAAATTGCCACCAGTTACGTTTGCACTTACCGAGACTGTGGTACCTGTAAGGGTAGTAGCATTTACATTAGCACCGCCTAATACATTACCTCCGGTGATATTGCCAGTAGCCGAAATCAATCCTGCTGTTCTTAGATTTCCACCTTGAATGTTACCAGTAGCACTCACTGTGCTGGCCGTACTCACTGCACCAGTGATGTTGGCAGTACCTGTGATATTAGCCCCGGTTGAAGTGAATACTGCTACGTTTGCAGTACCACCTACACTGATATTTGCATTGCCGCTGGGAGAAGGAATACCAAGGTTAGTAGTACCGCTGTTCAATGCAGTGGCAGAAAGATTACCGGTCAGCGTGGTGGTACCCGATACCGTAAGATTTCCGGTTACGGTCACTGTACCACCTTGCAGGGTAATAACATCCGATGCTGTAACAGTTTGTATGGTAAGATTACCGAGCACACGCTTGAAAGTAGACATTCAAAGTTCCTTTGTGTTATTTATACGATTCAAAAAGTCCGCCATGGGCATGTGATGTAGATTGCCAACATTTTTGAAATCTGCTATGTCAGCAGTGGTCGGACCAACAACTCGATAAAAACTGACTTTGCGAAAATCCTTACAGAGCTTTGCAATCTGTTTGGCCCAATTGCCAGTGTAAGTGGGGTTTGCAGAACTCTTTTTATAGAATTCTGTATCCGCATAACAGTTGTTGAACCGACCAGTTCGGGTTGGCCCCATATCAAACCCAATCATATAAACTGCTCGGTTGGCATCTGCTGCTGCTATACTCACAGCTACTGGCCCTGAACTGTAGCCAAAATATTCTTGATCGATACGTACTGCTCCAGAATCTGGCAAAGGACGGCGGGTGTACATTCTGTTTTTTTGTGCATAACCTGTTCGTTGTATGGCTTCACTGATAGGCACATCAGTACTGATCAACACTGTAGGAGTGAATTCACGATAGATCGCGTTGCATCCATATACTGGCCCAAGCGACAGCAAGAGATCTAAGTCAATCCCTTGACGGCTCACGCCATTACCCAACACGAATGCTCTGCTCATAAAAAATCCTCCCAGTATGTAGCTGGGAGGATCCGGACACCTAACAAATTAGGATGTGACGCTGGCGATTTGAGCCAATTGCAGAGTACCATTTTGCGACTGAGCGCCGCCAATAACTTCAGCACCAGACCATGTAACCGAACCTTCATCAGTGAAGAAGTTGGTAGGATAGAAGTTTTCTGCACTTTGGACATTGACACCCAAATTGCTGTTGCTATAGTTGCCAACGGTCATGCCATTCCAGTCACGTACCCACTTGTTGGTGATATAACTGGCATACACAGCAGCACTATCGCCTACTGAATAACTAATACTCATGTTGCCTGCAGACGGAGTTGCTGTGTTTGACAACACACATTGACCTACAGGATATACTGTACCATTACCGGCACCTACAGCCAATGCTGTGAATATTCTACCTACTGCTGCTGTACCACTCAAGATTGTGGACCAATCACTTGTGCCCAAGGATACGATTTGATAACTTTGACCAACAATAAGACCGCTGCTGAGTGCATAAGTTCCGCCGGTATAGGCTACCAGGAACTTGTGCGCACCTTTTTGGCGTATGATACGTCCGGTATAGCTGCTGGCCAATGAAAAAGTGTTTGACCCATCTGCCAATAGAATATTGACCAATGCAGCAACTTCTGGATAGGTAGCACTGGCTGTGCTGGTCACCGGCGAACCGCCAACCACACCCAGATATTCAGTGTCATTTAGAGTTTGAACTGGGGTGTTATAAGCAGGATTTGTCAATGCACTAAACGGTGGAAAACCTGCGTCAGTTAGAATGTTTTGATTGTAGCTGGTTGTTGAACCGGAAACACTTGTGCCTGAACCAGTGTTTGTTTTTTGAATTTTAAGAGCTCTTCCCATTTTTTTCTCCTTAAAGAAGCCCAATGTGGGTTCTAGCCACTACGCAGTGGTTGCTGCATAAGACGCATTATCGCGTACATAGTTGACTTATATTTAGCTGCATGTTAAAATTTGATACCGCACAGCGGATTTTATTAAATATCTCATGACATCAAACGAACTCATCGAAGCAGGCAATCAACATCGTGCCGAAGATAATCCTGCCCAAGCATTACAATGCTATGCTATGGCATTTGTACAAGATCCAGAATCAGCGGCAGCATTCAACAACTATGGCAACGTGCAACGTGAGATGGGACACCCGGCCAGAGCCATTCCGTTCTTGCAGCACTCATTGGTGTTGGAACCCAACAATGTCACAGCACAGTTCAACTTGGCCGTGAGTTATCTGTTGATGGGCAACTATGCGCAAGGATGGCCAGCTTACGAATCAAGATGGAACTACGAACATCTGGCCGGCACAGAACCCAAGTATTCTCAACCTCGCTGGCGCGGCGAAGACCTTAGAGACAAGACCATCTTGGTGGTAGGCGAGCAAGGACATGGTGATTGCATACAGTTTGTTCGATTCTTGTACAACCTGCACATGATGGGTGCCCGGATCAAACTGCAAGTGACTGACGGATTGATTCCTGTGATGAGCAGCAGCAGTATACTACAACAGGTCAGCAGTTATACCACTGACATGGGTGAGTTTGATTATTGGATTCCCATCATGAGCCTGCCGGGCATACTGGGCATCACTGTGGATACCATACCCAAGATACAAAGCTACCTCCATGCACAACCTGCATTGGTAAAAGACTGGCTGGATAGACTGGGACCAAAAACACGCATGCGTGTGGGCATCAGTTGGAGTGGGCGCAGAGACGCCTGGCTCAATCGTCACAAAGGCGTGCCGTTTCCTGTTATCCTGGACATGATACGTGCCAATCCTGAGTACGAGTGGATCAATCTGCAGATAGATGCCACACCGGATGAAGAACAAGCACTGGCCGATGCTGGTGTGACCAGATATCCCGGCAGCATCGTGAGCTTTGCAGAGACTGCGGCGTTGATCATGCACATGGACGTGGTCATAGGTGTTGATACTGCGGTGTCACATCTAGCCGGTGCACTGGGCCGACCAGCATGGATTATGCTGAATGCTTATGCCACAGATTGGCGTTGGTTGTTGGACCGAGATTCCAGTCCTTGGTACGCCACAGCCAGATTGTTCCGACAGCCTGTAATGGGCGATTGGGACAGCGTTACTAAAAAAGTATCCCAGTATCTCTCTTGGTTCAAAGTCTAGCCAGATATACCAGGCGGTTCAGTGCCGCGGTTGATTCGTCTACTTTGTTTTTTCTCGCTTGTTGTATAATATCCTGTATTTCGGCGTCAGTAGCGACTGCTGAATCACTGGCAGGAGCAGCAGGTGTTTTTTCAGCTGCTGGAGCCGGTGTCTCGGTAGAAGCAGCCGGTGAGGGAGGAGACCAGTCAGTTGGTATTTCTTTTACTGTTGGACCTGCACGTTCTGGTGGCAACGGCTTAGGAGCCAAAACTTTTTCAGGTCCTTGCGTGACAATAGAAACTGGATTGTAGTAGTCCGGAACTGTGCCGGGTCTGATTGCATTGATTGCTGATGGTGCAGCAGCGCCTAATGCGGCAACCCCAGCAGCGGTTAGTCCTTTTTTACCCCACCATCCCCATTGCTTGGCTTGTTCCTGGGCTGCTGCCGGATTTTGGGTGGCCAGGTCCAACAATCGATCTGCCATGTCTCGTGGTAAAGTCACAGTGTCTGCTTGGGGTTCCGGAGCAGCTCGCTGACCGGAACCTTGTCCAGGGCGGCGTGGTCTAACTTGTCTACCGCCTGTGGCCGCAGGTGCTGGCGCTGGTGCATTGGCAGACATCGGCGGCTCAAAGTCAGAAGGCAATCCAGGTTCTTGTCTCTCCGCTGCTGCTGCTTTTTCAGCAGCCGCTGTTCTTTCGGCGGCTGTTCTTTCAGCTTGTGCTGCTTTTTCAGCTGCATATGCCTCAGCTTCTGCGCTGGGTTTGCCTTTATTAGGCATACCTGGATTCATATCATGTCTGGCACGAACTTCCTGGTCGGCTGCAGATGTGTCTGCTTTGGGTTTTGGTTTTGGAAGCGAACCTATTCTAGCAGGTGGTAGATTCTGCAAATAGTCCGGTAAGGCCTGTGTCTTGCTGAGGTTAGGATCAAATCCTTGATCTCCACGACGCCTAAAGAGTGATGGCAATTCTGATCTTTGTGGTGGAACTATTCCAAGTGCTGCTTTTTCTGCGTCTGACAATCGATCACCTGAGGCTTTAATACCACCTAATTCTGTATTTGTTGCTGCTTGTGTTCTAGCGATCGCTTGATCCATTGTTTCGCCAGGTTTCATAACAATCCTGGGTTTCATTGCCGACGATGCTGCTTGCACGGTTTTGTTAAGGTATGGTTCGACATACTTAACAACTGGTTGGATTCCTTTTGTTATCCAAGGTGGAAGTGTAACTTCGTCAAGACGTCTAGGTGCAATTTCGTTTATTTTCATGGTGGTGTCCAATTGGTATGATTTATTTATTTTATCTTGTGCATAACATACCAAAACCACAGCCAACAAAAAACGCCCCGAAGGGCGTTTTTGTTTTCCAAATAAATGGATTGTGGATCAGCTGAACGAGAGGTTCGAAACTGCGATTTCTCCAACATAGTCGCCCGCATTGCCAAAAGACGATGCAGTATTAGTGAGCTCTATGTAACCATAACGTGTCATGAACGACACGACTGGTTCGAAGGTGCTTGGATCCAGAACAACACCGCTGCTCATCAATGGAATGTATGGGCAGTAGAATGCAGGAGCGTCAGCTTCTGAAGAACCTTTGTAACCAACCAGCACAGGTGTGGTATCGCTGGCATAGCTGTCAACGAACACACGCATAGCGCCGTTCAGTGTGCCAACAAACTTGGTGTTGGTGGGTGCTTCAAAAGTACCTTCTGTGGTACGAGCAAATGCGCTTGTGGTCGCACTTTGCAGTACGGTCAATGCAGCAGAGCTAACAACAGCGTAGTTACCAGCGCCACGACGTGTGCGTTGGGCGATCAGGTTAGCAACACGGTTGATCAACACAGCCAGAGCAGCGTGTTCGTCACCAACGAATGTAGCAGTACCAGAAACGGTAGCTTGGTTGTATGTGAACTCAGTAGCTGCCAACGAACGCAGAGACAACAAGATCTCTTGGTCAATTTCAGCTGTAATTTCTTGTGCCAGAGCAGCCATGATTTCTGCTTCAACGTCAATACCATGCATGGCTTGTGCGTCTTGTGCAGATTCAAAAGTCCAACGAGCTTGCAACTTGCGTGTGCGAGCTTCGACGGCCTGCTTCAGGATCTGAACAGAAATCTGCTTGCCGCCAGTACCTTCCATGGTAGCTGTGGCGCCACCGGTGTAGTTGGTAGCTGTAGCAGTATTTTGTGGTACTGTGGAATACGCAGTAGCGATTGTGAATGGACTCAATGCTTCTTGGCCAGCTGTGACACTGGTTGCAGCAGCACTTGTGTCAGTCAAACTCTGGGCATAACGCACACGCAGGGTGTGGATCTGACCAACAGGACCAGTCATGGGCTGGACGCCAACCAATTCGTTAGCGATAACGGTTGGCATCACACGACGGATAACTGGCAGAATCACACGGTTCAGTGTGGCGATGTTGCCAGAACCTGTGGAGCCTGCTGTTGCATTCTCTTTCAGGTACTTGCGAGTGTTTTCAAGGATAACACCCATGCTATTGCGCTTAGATCCGTTAAGACCTTCGAGCAGGGCTTCTTTGGTTTCGCCCCAGCGGCTCTCTAATAGTTCTTGTGACATTTAAGTCTCCTTTATTAAATGATTATAATCCTGCCAAACGCTTCAAGTCGATCACATTGCTGCGTTCTTCTTGTGGAACATTTTGTACAGTTTTATTACCAGTTACTGCGGTGACTTGTTCTGTGATAACTTTAGAGGTTCTCACGGATCTGTCTTCCAACACTGCTGGTAGATATTTTTCAAAAGCATTTTTCAGACGGGCTGTTTGTACGCTTTCGAGCAAATTACGCATGGTTTCTGCTTTTTCCCGGTTGAGAGGAGCCAACAGCATCTCCAATGTGCTGTCACGCTCATTGGATTCTTTTAACATACGCACTTCGCGTTCCTTGTGCTCGATCAAGACTTTTGCCTTGGTACCGAGCTTGATGGCTTCCGCCAACTGACGATCTTTGCGACTTACTAGGTCGTACAGCTTGCGGACTTCGGCTTTCTCATTGAGATGAGTTGCACCAAATTCAGCAGCGTATGCTTCAAAGATACGACGTCCAAAATTGTTCTCGCGAGCAACCTTGATGTCTTCGTGTAGTTGTGTAAGTTCAGCCTTGAGATGACGGCTTACAGATTGAGACATTTTTTCAGCACTTTCTTTGATGAAACGTGCTTTCAATTGCTCAAGTTTTCCACGTGCTTCGCGCACCAGACGTACTTTTGTCTCAACGACATCACGCTTGTCTTGTGCGAATTCTTGAATTTCACGGGCCAATGCATGCACCACGAAGTTTTCTAGTTTTTCTAGGCCTTCATTGTGCTGCTTGCGGTCTCGACGCAGTTCGCCAATTTCCTCAGCAAGTTTTGTGACCATAAAGTTGTTGAACTTTGTGGCCGACTCTTTCATCTTGCCGTGAAACTTCACGCGGTCTTCAGCGATAGCTTGCTTTTCAGCAGCAATTGCCTTGACTTCTGTGGTGAGACCTTCTGTAACCATACGATCTAGGGCTTCCACCATTACTGACTTATCGTGCTCATAGCGTTGTGCGAACTCTTCACGTAGTTCTGCACGAGCTTGCTCACGAGCTTCATTCAGCTTGGTTTCCCAGGCTTCATTAATCTCTTGACGAGTTTCCTCGGTGATCAAGTTGCTATCTAGCAATGGTTTGATTGCATCTAACATTAGTAGATTCTCCTTAGATTTTGAGTTCTTTGATCAGCTTTACAACTTCGCTTTTCAAATACCTCTGCACTTTGTTGTCTTGCCCAGCTTCACGTGCTACCTCTAGCAATCTATGTCCGTACTTCATGTTCATGAGACTTTCATAGATAGCTTTGGGATATGCATTTGGAGCACTGGGTTGGGCAACCACATCTATAGTGACTATTTCAAAGTCACTTACATGTCCTGTTCTGTCATCAACATTGCCACTACCACGGCTGGAAACTCCCAGTTTCACTCCGGATGTTAGTAATGTCTTGATCAATTCTCCCATTGGTGTTGGAAGGATTTTTAATTTTCCACAACCAGCAGTTCCGTCCATCCACATGCCTTCAACGCTGTGGCAAACTCGGTCCAGATTGATCTTGAGATCTTCTGGATGATCCACTTCACCTAATACTGAATTGCCTTCACGTATTTGAGTGTTGATGGTAGTAACTGCTTTGTTGATTTCATGCAATGGATATATTCTGTCGTTGGCGTTGCGTTTGTCGCCTTCGATACAAATACCTTTGAGGTACAGATGCTTACCAGTGCCATCTGGTCCAGATTCTTCAAGAACCTGGATGTTGGCCTGTGTAAAAGTCAATTGTTCTCTTAGGTATTTCATCAATTATCCACGTGCAACTGGGCTTCGGGTGTTGACACCTGAGGCTTGACCCAAGTGCGGCTTGTTAGCTGGCTTGAGGTTTTGTGTGCCTTGTGCTGGTGTATTACCCACACGGCCGATCATGTCTTTGGTTGTGTTTCTGTAAGCAGCGGTATCGTGATTTCCGCCCATTTCGCCACCGGCATGCACAGGTTTTACACTGTTGCCAATTGGACCTTTTGCGCCTGCATTTGCTGCCACAGTAGACCGCTTGTTCACGCTGCCTTCTTCAGAAGTCACTGGTTTTGGGGCTGCTTTGAGTGTGACAGCTTCCATCATGCCCGGTGGCATTTCGCCGGTGTCGTCCATTTCAATAGCGTCGCCGCCTTCTTCAGGACCAAAACCATCGCCGTCGCCCATACCGCCCATACCATCCATGATGTCTTCAAATTCAGCCATCAATTGGTCCAGCTTGTCTTCAAGATTCATGATGTCGTCTTTGGTAGCTGGTTCATCGCCGTCGCCCATGTCATCCATTCCGCCCATGTCACCGTCACCAGCTTCAACATCGCCAATGAATTTATTAGCAGCATCGCCGCCCATTTTGTCACCGTCGTCTTCGTCGTCGCCTTCAGCTTCCATGTTCATGTCGGACTCTTCTTCGGAATCGACTTCGTCCATTAGACTTTCTTCGATTTCCTCTTCATCGGCCTCCATCATGCTTTCATAAATCTGGCGGCTTTTTTCCACGATGATGTCATGAAAAAGTTCTTGAGCCTTGTGCTCTTCGTCATTGATCACATATTCAATCAATTGTTCAAATCTGTTCATAAGAAAACTCCTATAGGTAAAGTGTGCTGTTATTTACACAGCAAGAGAAATCTATAGTGTTTAAGGGCAGAAAATGACGATAAATTGCAGGAACTGCAATCGTCTGGCTATCACAAGCCCGGTGGGGCTGCGGGTGCTGGTGCATACTGCTGACGCACCAATTTCAATTTGTCTTTGTACTCAACTGTACGCACGTCATTCATGCGGCGTAGTTTGTTCAACTGTCTCAGGGTCAAATGAGTCTTTCGCAGGTCGCCCAGTTCAGGCTGGCTGTTGTCCTGCTTGAGATCCTGATATGCCTCAGGATTTTTTTGAAAAAACTCGTGTAGTATCATACTGGTATTTATGCAGGAGCAGCAGGTGCGCTGCCCGGTGCTGCACCGGCCGGATTGGCCGGCATTGGTGCTCCAGGAGTTGCACCAGGGGTGCCAGGTGCGGCCGGTGCCATTCCTGCAATGTCTTGTCCTGTTTCAATGTCTGCTTCCATTCCTGCTGGATTGATACCCACACTACGCAAGTCTTGCCCGCTGGCTGCTTTTTCTTCTATGGTATCGTTTTCTTCGCGCCACATCTCTTCGTTTTCCTGGATCTCTTCTTCGGTCAAGCCCAAGAAACGCTCCAGCAAGAATCTCTTGCTCATGTAAGGCAACGGCTCTAGGCTTTGGAATGATGTGATACGTGTGTTGTCCAGTTCACTCTGACGGTAGCTGGCAAAGTTCTGCGGCGGATTAAATCTGAGACTGAACAGGCTGGAGTCTATGTTGAATCCGCGCCATTTCATGAACATCTTGAATTCATCATCCAATTTCTGCACAATAAGTGCTTGCAGTCGTTCGCAATACTGATTGAATCTGTACTCTTGTATTAGAGCTGTGCCCACTTTTCCGTCGTTCATTGTGGCGCCGCTGTCGTCTGGTCCAGTGGGCAAATAGCTGCTGGGCACACGCAGACCGCGGGCCATTTTGTTGTTGAAATACTTCAAATCGTCAATTTCGCCCAGGTTCTGACCACCGGCTAAAGTGTCAATACTGCTGCCACGGCCGTCTGCTGTGACTGGGAAAAAGTAATCTTCGCCCACACTCAGTGGGTTGTAGCTGGCATCCATCATGTTGGTTCCGCCACCTGTTATGGTAGGAATACGTCGCTGATGCATTTCGTTTTTGACCCGTTCCACAAACGCCATGGCCAGGTGGCTGGGCATGTTGCCCACGTCGATCTTGAAGATTCGTCGTTCTGGAGCTCGTTGCACACGGTAAATCAGTATGGAATCTTCCAGCAGTTGTTTTTGCTTGAACACCATGTAGATCTGTTCCAAGATGCTGCGTCCAAAAGGCCAAAACACATCCAGGCCTTCATTCAAACTCATATGCACCACATGCTTGGCATCAATACAAACTTCGTTCATGGCCTGCATGAATCTGCTGTTGCCCACTCCACCGCCGGTGCCGCCATTGGGCATGGTGTAGTTGGATGCTCCGGCCACACTGCCGGTCACAGGATTGGTCATGTAGTCTGTGGTGGTCTTGGCTGCCACGCTCATGTTCTGGAAGTTGGGGTTGATGTCACGGATCACATACTGTTCCGGACGCTTGCCTTCGCTTTCATTCACGATCACACGAGCCAGTTTGCTCATGTCCACCCACATCATCTCAAATGTTTCTGGATCACGCACAAACACTTGATCACCGTACTTGATGGTGTTGCGGAACAGTTTGAAGATGCGTTGATCCAGCTTGTTCAGCTTGACCCATTGCTGTAGCTGCTTCTTGATGATGCTGATCTCGTGATCAGTGGGTTTTTCCTTGAAATCCACTTCAAACGGTGTGCCGTTCTGCTTGTTAGGCTGTGTGCTGAACTCTGCAATAATGTCCAAACAGGCATTGACTTCTGAGTCCATGTCCATGTTTTCGTACTGATTGTAGCGTTCAATTCGATTGGGATGGCCACTATACACTTCGGGCAAACGACTGGCATAGTTACGAAACACAAAGTCTGCTTGAGCACCGGTGCCGTCGTTTTTGCCGTAGTTGTCTAGACCAAATTGATTGCGACCCGATATAGGGCTGAGTTGTCCGGAAGTGTCGGCCACTTTGAAATACTTTTTCCAAGAGCCTTGTGGTGTTTTTTCTGCCATGATCAGTTATTTACCGTGTTATGCGGTTACGTTGTATATCTTTTGCTGCACGTCCACGCTGTTTTTCTGTATGCGTATCAACTCTTGCATGGCATCCAGCAAGGCCACATTGGTAGCTTTTTGCTCGGCCAAGGCAGATTTAACATCGCCCATGCTGCTTTCAAAACTTGCTTTGGCAGCTGATTGATCGGTCTGAGACAATGTACGTAATCCTTCTGCCAGGTCCGGAGACATAGTTGCCAGCATCTTGGCCACATCAGCAGAGTTGTCAAGACTAACATTCATGCCTTTGCTGTTGAGTGTGGCCACATCTGAATTGATGGTCAAGCCTGCTGTGGCATCTGACATATCAAATGCTTGGGACAATGCTGAGGCAAGATCAACATCGTTGGGCACAACTTCGCTGGCTTTCTTTTCTTTGGCCTTGGGCACACGTTGCCAGTGTCCAGGATCAGATTTTGGCAATGGCCGCATCCACCCGTTATCTTTAAGAATCTTTTCGAGATCCTTGGTCATGTCCTTTACTCTGACATCAAGAGCGTCGCCAGTTAGATGTTTGCTGTTTTCAGCAACAGGAAGATTCTCTTTAGTAAACCTGTTGCCTTTTTCGTCTGTGTGATCTACCAGTGCTTCTTGCTCTTTCTGGGTTCGCACATTGCTGATCACTGGAACACCTTGTTTGACCAGTTCAAGCACATCGTCCAGCACTCGAGCACCGTTATCTAATACTGTGATATTTGCTGTTTCTTTTGCCTTGGATTTGTCTTTGGCTGCTGCTTCGTCCGCTGTTTTCCTGGCGGCTGCTTCGTCGGCCGCTTTTTTTGCGGCTGCTTCAGCAGCTTTAGCCTCCGATTCATTCTTTATTCTAGCTTGTTTTTCTGCATCGGTTTCGCCTACAGGTGGTGGTGGTGTAACTACCACTGGTGGTGGTGTAACTACTACGGGTTTACTTTTAGCGTCTGCTTTACTTTTAGCTTCGGCAGCGTGAACAGCTTCGTCAGCGGCTTTGCTTTTTTCTTCTGCTGCTTTTTGAAGTTTGTTGGCTTCATGAATCTTTTGCGCTGCGGCGCGCTGTTCTTCCGACCCATTGGTCATTTTGTTAAGTTCTGCTTGGGCCGTGGCTATTTGAGCTTTAATAAGTCTAAGCTCTTCCGTTGCTTTACTAGATTCCGCTCGTGCTTTCTCTACAGCAGGATCTGTTTCACTGACCTGTTGCTCTTTAGCACCAATCGGGGGCTTGGGCGCAGCTGGATTTTTTCCAAATGCTGCAAAATAATCATTGATAGCATCAAGAACTGCTTTCTGCACATTTTTTTCAAAATCTTTCAGAGCAGCACCAAGTCCTATTTGTATTGGTCCAACATCAAATCCTTTGAATATGGCCTGCTGCAAATTTGTCATGCCCTGTTGTTGCTGACGTAACAATTCTGCATATTTTTGTAAATTCTCATCTCCTGAACCAGGTGTAGCACCTGGACCGCCCACCGTGTCTTTTTGACCTTGTTCTAACTGTTTCTTCCTTGCTACCGGGTTGCTGTTTGCATATTGTTTAAGAGCCTGCGTTTCAACATATTTAATTCCGCTGTTATCTTGTATACCCAACTGCGCAGATGTATTCATTGCATCGCCATAATTCGCAGCCGCTCGGGACAGTTTTTCAGTGGCCTCTTCTGCGGTTAATAGTCCAGCCTTCAAATCTTGAGTGACTTGCAGTATCACTCCCTGGGTACTTGTCACACCTTTTTGTCCTGCTTCGCTGGTGATTGCGCCCGATAGCGTATCTTTAAAAGCCTGTTGTAATTCTGGACTGAGTTTAGACAAAATTGCATTGGTTCTATGAATTTCCTCGACTGCTTTGATCTGTTCAGGGTCTCCGCTTTCGTTCATCTTATCTATCGTGGCACGGAATCGTTGTTCGTTCATTGCTGCTTCTCGTACGGCAGTTTGTTCCTTGCGAGTAAGCCCAGTTAATTTGGTCAAAGCATCTTGTTCGTAGAGATAGTTTTTAGTACTGGCAGCCAACTGAGTGATATTTTTGTTCTGCGCTGTACCACTGATGGTTTGTAGTCTTACAAAATCCATCATGGCTTCGTTCATGGTTTCTTGTGTAAAGCCCAACTTGAAGAAATTTGCTCTTTCACCTTCCATTGCTGCGCCAAGATCATCAAACTTTTTGCGTCCGTTAGCTACTGTGTTACCAAACACTGCTAAATTTTTGCTGTTGCTAGCTATGAGATTCAGATACTCATCCATTTTCAACATGTTGGTGCCGGTTTTACGAGCACTATCTGCAACTTGTTGCAATCCTTCAGAAGTGGTGGCACCTGCGTCGGATAATTTTTTATAGGAAGCATAAGATGTATCCAGCATCTCTCTTCCCATTTCATTCAGCTTTTGCACAGTATCAAATGCTGCCAGGCCTATAGCAGCCAACGCACCAACCACTGCTTTTACAGCGATACCGCCCGGAGTCAACAGAGTCAATGCTATTGCGGCCTGCTTGACAGCCGTGTTCATATTTTCAATGGATTGATTGAATGCTGATGCACCCTGGCGACCTTCGTACATGGCAGATGCCACTGATCCCACAGCTTTGCCCAGGCTCTGCAATGACTGGGCTGCATTCATGCCCGATTGTGTTAGTTGTTGATCTCTGTATACTTCAGCAGCAGTTCTTCTGCGTATGGCATCTGCTGACTGAGCAGTGAGATTGCCGTAACGATCAAACTCTACATTGAGCCGGCGCAGGTGTTCGGCAACTGCGTTTACTTCGTCATTTATGTCAGACATGAATTTTCACCTATAAGTAGTGTATATTTATAGGTGATTTATGACCCAATCTGCTAACCCGTTGAAACAATATTTCCGCCAACCTGCGATCTATCTCAGATTGCCCACAGGAGGCAAATACTGGCCACCGGGCTCTATTGAACTGACCCACAACGGTGAATTTCCAGTTTATCCAATGACTGCCATCGACGAAATAACTTATCGAACTCCGGATGCCCTGTTCAACGGACAAGCAGTGATCACTGTGATACAGAGCTGTATTCCCAACATCAAAGATGCGTGGCAAGCACCCACTACAGATATCAACAGCATGCTGGTGGCTATTCGTTTGGCCAGTTACGGACATGAACTAGAAATCAGCAGCACCTGCCCCGGCTGCGAAACCAGTGAAGATTATGCATTGGATCTGCGTAACATACTGGATCAGTTGAAATCACCAGATTTTGAAAGCACATTGACTTATGGTGATCTAGAAATTGCATTTGGACCCATCAGCTACCAAAATCAAAACAAAAGCAATCAAGAACAATTTGATGAGCAGCGTATGATAAGGAGTGTGACCGATTCAGACCTGCCGGAAAATGAAAAACTCCAACGATTGAATGATGCCATGCGCAGGATTACCGAACTCACAATAGATGCACTCAAATGGAGCATTACCGGCATCCGAACACCCGGCGCTATCGTGAGCGAAACTGAGCACATACAAGAATTCCTGCGCAATTGCGATCGCAAGTTGTTCAATATCATACGTGATCATGTGATCAATCTACGACAGACCAGCGAACTAAAACCATTGGATATTGTTTGTGGAAAATGCCATCACGAATATCGACAATCGGTTACCTTGGACATGACAAGTTTTTTCGGACCCGCCTCCTGAATTCCAACGCCGAAGAAATCTCAACACTGGTAGACGATATGGAACAGGAGGCTGATGAGTTACGTCGGCAGAGTTTAAAAATGAGTTGGTACATGCGCGGCGGATTGTCCTACGATGATGTACTGAGTCTCAGCCACCGAGAACGCACAATGGTCAGTGGCATCATCAAAGACAATCTTGAAACAACCAAAACCAGCCGATTACCTTTCTTCTAATGGATATCATAACTGTCACTCGCGACATACTTGCATGGTCGCAAACTTTTGTAGAAGTTCCGCACCCGGCCCTGGGCAACTGGGCACCCTGTCCATTTGCACGGCAAGCACGGCTGGCTGGCACAGTGGGCATATTTGTAGGTAAAGAACCATACTTTGATCTTGAATCACGTGCTGCACTGGGTATGCAGCAATATCAAGTTATCATCTATGCATACGATCCAGGAGAATGGACTCTTGAGTATTTCTCACCTAGATTGAAATCAGCCAATCGAGATTTTTTGCTTGCGGCAGACTTAATCGTGTTAGAAGATCACCCTGATGCAGTAGAAGATGTGAATGGTGTGATCATGAATCAGGGCCGGTATGCATTGAGTCTGGTACAGAGCCTCAGTGAGCTGGATCAACGAGCACTACAACTGGCCCACAAAGGATTCTATCATGCTTGGCCTGAAGACTATCTCACAGGTTTGTTTGAACACAGGCAAGATCCAAGATGACATATCAATTTGCCAGGATTGATCTTGCCCGGACCGACTACAAACCCACAGTTGAGTGGCAGTTTATAACCAGTCGAGAGCCAGATATGTTGGCCAGGCTTGATAACATCTACAGAACTTATTGCATCTACAAACATTTTGCAAGTGTGATGCCTGTGTTCCATAGCAGATATCTTGATCCCATGGCTGACTTGATTGGATACTACGATTCTGGAAAATTAGTAGCATGGAGTCTGATACGCAGATTTGATCAGCACAATGCACAATGCGACCAGTTTGCCTGGACCTATCATAAACCAAAACTACGCATGGGCATAGAAACCATGAAAACAGAGTGTGCTATCTACAAAGCTCGCGGATTTGAATACTTGTACCTAGAACAAGCACACTTATACAAGTCAGAAATTGACGGATTTGAAATACTAGGACCACTGGAGTAACACATGGATTTATACACAATTTGGGCAGACAAACAAGGTGACATTTCAGACCTTGACTGGGTGAATGGAATGAAAAGTTTTTTTGATCATCTGATCAGTGAAGACCGCATGGTCACCTATCGTATCACCAGGTGCAAGATGGGCTTTCGCAGCATACCGGACATGCCAGAGTGGATGATAATCATGGAGTTTCGTAACATGGCTCAGATAGATCGTGCATTCAAGCGAGTGGCACCACTCAAAGGCGAACTTGAAGATAAACATCGCAGCTTCAATCAGTTTGTGTCGGGCAATATCCAGCATGCGCTGTTCAGAGATTGGCCAGATAATGACTTGGATGATCTATGAAAAAAATTGTATGTTCTCTCAGCGCAGATAGTGTAGGTTGTACTTTTATTGATTGGAGCATACATTTTCTAGCAGGAAAAAAACAGTATTACTCGTTTGCACAACAACAATGGATTCCGTTGGTATTGAATCCTCTCACAGATTGCAATGCACACGGCCATGATAGAAATCACCCTGGCGGAATAGAAAATGTAACTACGATGTTGCAACAGGCAAAAAACATGCCCGATGATGGGTTGTATAGCATGTACCCATTTTCTGCAGAAACATCACATGTTCGTAAGAAACTAAAAATCAATTTTGAACAAGCCGATGAGAAAGATTTTTCAGAAATAGAGCAAAAATGGCATACGGAAAACTACGCTAGGATATTTGATTGTTGTATCAATAACAATGCCAAGATAATTTTTATACATGATAACAAATCTGTCAACTGGTATAAATTATTTGGCCATCAACGGATAAAATACAATGTACCTGAAGACGAACAAGCTGAAATAGACTATAGAAAAAAAAGTTTTCATAAAAACTCAATAGATAAATGGAAAAATCTTGGATTAGAAAATATTTGGGATGTTAGAGAACGGCAAGCACTGGATGTAAGATTACTTGATATGCATACTAATGAAGTCGCAGATAAATGTAATTTTTCAAAACCACACTTCAGAGCCAGCGTCAGCGACCTATGGCATCGTGGGATAGAATTATTTCATCAGATCATGATGTACTTAGATATGCCCATTGTTCCGGATAGATTGGGTCAATGGATTCCTATATATCACGAATGGGCGCAGAAGCCATTGGCATTGATGAAATTTGGAGACGGGTTTGATGATACAATAAAATGTATAGTAAATGGATGGTATAAAGAACTACCAGAACTGTCATTTGATCAAGAAGTCATAATACAACATGCTCTGATCTACAAACATAATCTCAATCTAAGAACGTGGCAACTAGAAAAGTTTCCAAGGAACACAATAGATCTACATCGATTGCTTGAGCCAAACATTCATACGCTTGTGCATACATATGAAGAACTTCGCTAGCGAAGTTCTATTGATATCGCTATCGCTCATCAATGTGTTTTTTGTTTCTTGACTTAGTATCATCTAGATACTGTGGTCATAATTCACCGTATGCACGGTGAATAAGCATCATCTGAGTGACAGCAGTCATCTTGGTTAATGAGATTGTGGTTTCCCACGCGGAGGCGGTTGACCGGTACCCCCTACTCAAGCTTCACATATCAACGGAACCCTAGTGACCCGATCAAGATCCAAGTCCTACAAGCATGGGGTGTATCTTCTTCACAGAGCCCAAACCATTTGTTGCCTTAAGTTAGCAATTGCCTTTGACGCCCAAGTCCGGACCGGGTATCGCACCGTTCCTCAATGGGGTTGAGTCATATCACTCAACACAGAGTCGTGATTAAATTTTGTTTAGGATTTGGCGGCCATGTACCCTTACCTGTATATGGCCATTGTAATAATCTGCTGATTCCAATACCTGTCTACTGAACTGCTCGCGTGCCTCAATGTATGAGCATTCACTCTTGCTTGCACAGTAGTAAAGTATTTCTCTGGTGAAATTGTCGGTGCCTAGTTTTTCAATGTCTGCGGATAGTTCTGCGCTGGATCCATAATATTGTTGCCAATCTGAATCAATTTTGCTTCGTATGCGTTTTTTCTTTTTGATGCCGTTCTTTTGTTTGACCGTTTTGTATGTGGTTTTTGAAAACTTTGCCAGTTTTTTGCCTATGTATTTGCGTCCAGTGAGATTATTTGTGATCAAGTAAACAAATCCCACACATGAGTCGGGCAAAGTCTCCACAGGGGTGTTTTGATATAGCCATGTCATATTGCAGTTTTGTTACTTGAGTCATGTAGTTATGCCTAATTGTGTTGCGTAATGATTTTATTGTTTAAGTTCTGCTATATATTGCCATTGATTTTTTGAGGTAGTAGTAATATTGTCGCTAGAGCAACTGCTCTTGCATATTGTGTTACATTCTGATGTATTCCATGATTTTTGAATGTCCTCAAAATCATTGTCAAATCCTATAAAATCTTTTTGTCTATCTCCAAGAATACAGCAAGGACTCAATCTGCCTTGCGCATCGATATATGCGCTTTGTTCAGACAATGCAAAACAATCAATTGGTCCTGTTTTTGGTTCAGGTATGGTCCAGGTTGTTGCACGTTTTAAATTATCGATCAATGGCCTATTGCTGATTTTGGCACGAAACCAAAAAAATCCCATGTCACGGGCTAGTTGTTCACACTGATGCACCTGGTGTTCATTGTGTTGATATACTAACATATCCCAGTGTGCTCGTCCGCCTGCATTGATATAAGTTTCAGCATTGGTCATGAGTTTGGTCCAATTTACATTTTTTCGATATATTGCATTGGTATTTTCTAAGCCATCAATACTGAATACCACATAATCCCGTTGCCTGTTCAGTATCGTTCCCAGAGTATTCCACCATCTAGCAGATTGTAATGCTCCGTTTGTATTCATACCCAGCGTGATTTCTGGGTTGATAGATCGAAAGTATTGATATATGTCCAGAGTATGTTTGCCGGCCGCCGGGTCTCCATACAAGCCGCACATGTACATCTTGTGTAGCTTGGCAATATGTGTGTTATCAAAATGTTGAATTATTTGGTCAATGGTCAGATGATGTTGAAAATTTTTATCAAAGTTGGGATCTAGTTCTCGAGAACACAACGCACATGCAGCCTGACACACATCTGTGGGTTCTAGATGTAATTCTTTGATGTCACGACGTTGCAGCACTGGTATAGTTATATTCATGTTGCTAATATAGTTGTAATTTTTTTAGTAGATCTTGATTTTCAAATAGCATGCCTAAATTATATCTATTTTTCTGCTGATTGTATGCACTGATCCAGGTATGGTTATCAGCACGGCCAATGCTGGTGTAATCATCTCCGCGCCCAAAATGCACAACCTTGGTGGCAATGAGACCTAACTTGTTGCACCAATATTGTTGTTGATCCTGATACTTGGTCACATTATAATCAACAGGAAATGTATTGATAATATCTAGTGCCAAGCCGGCTCCTAGGCGATTGCATATATTCTCATCGTTGCTGATTTGCAATGGATCACTAGGTTTGTTCTTGCACATACGCACAGCTATTTTAGCGCATTGAACAGGAAAAGTCTTGCTTAAACTAAAAGTAATTTGCTCTATGCACTCGGCACTGAGATCAATATCCACAGCATTATTGCTGTTAGGCAGATAGATAAAATCTACCAACAGCTTGATTCCTATGCGATTGCACTCATCAACCAACCAATCAAAATTTTGATGTTTGTCTCCGGTAAGTGCAAACGGGTAACTACAAATACATATATCGTTGGGTTTTAAGTCGTCATCTTCGATAAACGCCCATGATATGCCCACACTGTTCCAGATGTCGATATGCCACCAGTAGTCGCCTTTGAAAATACGAAACCTGCGGTCTTTGTTCACAAGATAGAAGTTGATAAAACTTTCTTGTGACCCGGCACTGAATCCCGTGTATCGAAACAAATCAAAATTGTGTAAGCGATATCGTGTGCCTCTGGAGATCCAAGATTTAAATTGTTGTTCAAACTCTTGCACTACCCAGGGATTTACAAGATGCCGGTTAATGTTCTGATTCTGCACAAACTCCATCACCTCAGGATCTTTAATGCTGTTGCCGCTGCTGAATATGCCGTGAGTTCGCAGCCTCACATGTTCAAAACCACTGCTGAGGGGGTATGCCCAAATATACTCACCAGGCACATCCAGCTGATTGGTAGCACCGGCCAAAGACAGTACCCAGGCTATCTGTTTTATTTGATTGATATCTGCTGTAGTAGTTGACATGCTGTGATGTAATAATTATAATCTTCTTGCCAGTGTGGGTCATTGTTGTTTTTGGTATGGCGAGTGTGCAATATCCATGTCAACACTGGCATAGTAAGATCCAACACAAAATCCCCATTGGGGCCAAAAAACAAACAGCTAGGATACACAGCACCATCAACTGCACGAAACTCGCTATGCCATATTAGTTCTTCAAGATCATATCCATCTACTGTCAGTCGGGCAAGTTCAAAACTTCTATCACGTACAATTTGATTATTTTCAACCACTGTGTCATGTGGTTGCTTATCCCAATGTGTGATCACTATGGATACTGCACCCTGGGTGGACGGAACATCAAAATCATATACTTCGAGCACCGTGCCGGAATACAATTCTTCATGATTGATAGAAATTTTGCATCGTGGCTGATCTATGATGTTGATAAATTCAAGATGTAGTTTCATTTTGTAAGTGACTGAACAAGTCCCAGTGATTATATATTGCAGACAAACAAATTCTGTTTTGGAATTGACCAGCATCAAGATCCAGCTGGTACGTATGCAATAGACCACTGCGATTGTACTGGCTCCAGTCTGCATCGCCAATGGCAAATATAACAGATTGACTGGGAGTCAGACCAAGATATCCGCATACTTGCTGTTGTTTTTCCTGATATAGTTTTGCAATGTAGTCACTGGAAAATTTTTGTATGATTTTTAACCCCACCCAGGCACTTAGGCTGTTATTGTAGTGAGTAGAGTGATGCAGCTTTTGCCCATCAAAAATATTTGGTTTAGTAAATCTCACACCGATACGCAGTCTTGCCACAGTAAACGCTTTGCTAAGACTGAAAGTCACTGTGTCAATGCAGTCTGCACTGAGATCTGCGCTGACGCCGCGACTGATAAAATAGTAGCAACAATCAACCAACACCGGTATGCCCAGTTGATTGCATTTCTCTAATACCTGATCAAAATTTTCTAATTGCGTACCGGTATCACAAAAAGGTAAACTCACTACCAGTGCGTCCCCGGCTGTTAACGGGTCAGCCTCGGATATCATACTCCATGGGGTATTATTACTGATCCAAGTTTTTAGATGATAAAAGTATTCGCCCACGAAGCATCGCATGCGTCTTGATCTATATCGATAATAAAAACTATCAAAACTCTGAGTAGTGCCGCTGCTGAAATCAGCCTGATATTGATCTAATCCAGTGATTTTGTTCACAGAATTTTGAGAGATCCATTTGGGCATGCTGTGAACAAAATCATTGAGATTTTGCGGACGATTCAATCCGTCTTGTAGTAGATCCTGGGAAAATATCTCTCTAATGTAATCACAAAATTCTGGTGGTTCTACAGCTCGTGACCCTTGCAACACAAATCTGACTTGATTTCTAGTGGAAAAAAAATCTGTTTGTTCACAGGCAGCAATTGCCCAACTTAACTGTGTTGCTCGATCAAGCAATTTCTGCATCCGTTGAATATGAAGTGAAGCCATTCTCTTTTATCACCTTGAGAATGTTCTCTACCCTGCTGGTCAGTTCGTCTCTATGACTCACAAGCCAAATGCTCTTGTGTCGTTCGCGACTCATCTTCTTTAACAGGGCCAGGGCATTCTCTACGCCTTGGGTGTCCAAGCCGGAGTCAATCATCTCGTCAATGAACAAGATGTTGATGGGTTCATACAAACTCTCCCACACATCGCGGAACGCCCAACTCATGCTGAGGATCAATCGGTTACGCTCACCTCGGCTCAAGTTGTCAAAGTCCAATTCACGACCTAGTTCTTCAATGCTCACTGTAAGATCGTTCTGGAACTTCACAGTATGTGGTAATCCGATACGATCAAGATAGTGTGTGAGTCTGCTGTTGAGATAACTCAAGTTTTGATCAATGATCTTCTTACGCACAAAACTGTCTTTGCTGGTGAGCAGTTTGAGCAAAAACTCTTGATGCTCTTGTAATCTAGTGTATTCGTTTAGCGTGTCATACGAAACTACTTGCAGGGCTTGATTCTGCATGTCTGCGATCTGTTCGCTGTAAGGATCAGTCTCTGCGGATCGTGTGACAAGATCCTTGTTTAGGGTATCCACAGTGTTCTTGTGATTCAGTGCCTGTTCGAGGCTGTCATAGAACACCCGGGGTGCTTGCCCTAGTTCGCCAAGTTCTCGCAATCGATCTTGATGTTCGGATCGTTGCGTGTCGTTGGTCAGCACTTGCAATGAGATTTCTAGCAGAGTCTTTTCACGCTGTGCTTTCACAGTGTCAAGACTGTTGTCGTGTATGTCTGTGCCGCAGGCAAAACACTTGTGGCTGGCAATCTGCGTGAGATCTTTTTCAATCTGAGCCATTTGCTTCAGCAGTTTGGTATCGTCGGCATCAATCTGCCGTATCCAACGATTGGCTTCGTCTATGGATTTTTTACGAGCATGGTATGCGTCGAGATCTCTGTGTGCTTGTACCTCCGCTGCAATATCGATGTGTTCAAGGTCAGCAATACCTTGTGCTAGACCTTCAGTATCTTCTGTTTGTTTGCGTAGCCACAAGGTTCTGCGTTTCTCTAAACTGACAATCTGTTCTTCGATGCGTTTGTTGGCTTCTTGCACCGCACGGATACGCAGTTCTTCTGCTTGGATAGAATCTTTGGTTTGTCTGTTGAGTTCTTTGATACGATCGGCACGCTCACTCAGCAGCGTGATACCCAGCAGTTGTTCAATGATTGTGCGCTGTTCATTGGCCTTGAGACTCAAGAAAGGCGGTGTGTAAGTGTTCAGTGCTACAATATGCTGGAACATGTCATGGCTCATGCCCAACACACGCTCGATAGCTTCTTGTGTTTCTCTTGAATCACCTTGTGCTTCGTCCTGTGCTGCTTGATGCTCGTCGTTTACATAGAACTTGAGAACATTGGGTTTGCGACCGCGCTCAATTCGATAGTTCTGCCCGCCCACAGAGAAGTCCAGGCTCACAAGCATGTGCTTGGCATTGGTCTTGTTTACTAGATTGTCTTTACGAATGTTTGATAATGCTTGGCCATACAATGCATAGCTTAGTGCATTGATGATTGTGGTCTTGCCTGTGCCATTGCGAGATCCATCGCCTCCCATGTCCAAGTTTTCGCCCAGCACCAAGGTAAGGTCCGATCGATCAAAGTCAATGGCCTGCGTGGTATTGCCTACGCTCATGAAGTTTTTTACTGTGAGGTCACGAAGATGTATCATAAGTGTTTGACATTATAACAATATTACCTGTAGATGTAAACCTACATACCCATGGCATGTGCTATTTCGGCATGAGTGCTTGAAAAATTTTGTCCTCGTATGCGATCAAAGTGTCTACTGAGAGACACAAACCCAACTCCATCTGAACCAGGAAATGACTTTATAGTAGTTAAAATGCTGCTCATCTCGGGCCAAGGATGATCTTGAAATTTTTCAAGTATCAATTTTTTAGCAAGTGGAGTGAGATTCTTGATACTGAATTCTTTAGGCGAATCAAGATAGTTAACATTAACAGGTAATCCTAATTTGTCTGCCCAGATTAATAGTTCATCAAGATAAAAAATATTCATGATACTGATAGTTGGCATTATACTAATTTTTAGATTTGATAAAGAGAGATCTACCAATTTACGAATGTTTGATGTTACCTGCTGCCATGAACCCCCGCGTTCGAGATCAAACCGTGCTCCTACGTTGTCGATGCTAAAATGTATATCTACATGAGCAAAATGTTGCCAATGTTTGATGAGATGATCAGGATAGACGGAGCCATTGCTATTGTAATGTAATCTTATATGTTTTGCATGTTCTTGTTCCACTGCCTGTGACACCAGTTGGTGTAGAGGTTTGATTAAAAACGGTTCTCCGCCATACATATCAATATTAGTCAATGAAGGCAGCAGATCAGATATCTCTTGCATGATTTTGTTGTCTGACTCGGCCCAGTTAAACGATCTTATGGGTAAAATTCCACTGATTGATTGTACTTCTTGTGCAAACAATGAACTGGCCTTTGGAGTGCATATACGACATTTAAAATTGCATGTGTTGCCCGGAGCAATATCTAAACTGGTAATTTTGGGATCATCCAGATACTTGGTCAACAGATCTTTCTTCAACAATCGCATGTGCATTGTACGGTTGCTGGTTAGTCCGTGTTCCTCGAGATTCCAACAATGATCACATCCTGATACTTTTTTTCCAGATAACAAATTTTGTCTAAGTTGGTTGTACCCCTGATTATGAAACAATTGATCTATTGAGTTCCCAACAGCATTGCCAACTGGATCTTGGTAAACACAACATGGCTTGGCGTCTCCGGACTGATCGATCATCATATGAGACCAAGGCATGGGGCATAAAGTTGCCGGCAATACAAAACCGCTAGACATGGGTTTGGTATCGGTTATATTCACTTGTATCGATTGGAATGAAACATTATCTCCAGAATTTTCAAAAGCAATGGCATCAAGTTTGAATGTGAGATCAACTGGAACGCATAACAATACGAAAAAATTGGATACATCTATCAATGTTGCGGCTTGATATAAATGTTCCAGCAATTGATCAGATACATCGTGTTTGGTATAAAATACCAATCGATCGTTGAGAGAAAATTCTTGCTGATGATGCTGTTGTAAAATTTTATAGGCCTGTGATGGGCCTTTGGTGAGATCTGCCAGATCAACAAAACATTTTATTAAATATTTTTTAGATAGGTCATGTTTCAACTGATCAACTGTGAGAGTGCTCATAGATTCTGGTAAATTTTCAACAGTAGTCGGTTATCGTAAAACTCCGATTCAATATTGGTGATCTGATCTGTCACAATTTGATCTACTGATTCAAACTTGATCTCACCAGGCGCCATGTCTGTGTCCACAGAACTATTCTTGTTGGGTATCAGGGCCATCTCTCTGAGACTGTAGTCTTTGATGTAGGTTTCTTTGATGAAGTTGGCTTCTTCGTATGAAATCTCGATGTCCAAGTTCACACGAACATGCATGCGAGGTGCAAGTAATGCGGCTGCATTGTCGATGATGTTGGCAAGACCTAACACACGATATCTGGGTTGATCGGGCCACGCATGATACACAGGATCCTGCCCCCACTCCAAGATGGTAAGACCGCGAGCATCGTCGCCGGCATCTGCGTAGTTGTGGGGAAATGCGTTGCCAATGTATGTAATGTTCTTTTTGGTTTGTCGTTTGTGGAAGTGACCAGTAAACACATGTTCAAAATTGTTGAAGTCTTCTCTGCGAACCTCACCGTGATCCGGCATCTCTACCATAGCATTCATCAAATAACCGGGCAGTTCAAAATGCCCAAACATATACTTGCCTTTTAGCTTGGGTATGCGTTTGTGATCATCACCACACAGCCAAGGAGCAATCACAACATCGCCACTGCTGAACCAATCGTTACAGATCTCCACATTGGGCAAATGTCGTGCCCACTCTACACTTTGGATATCACGCTTGTCACGATAGTATAGGTCGTGATTGCCTGGAATAAAGTAAACATGTTCAAAATTTGCATTCATGTGCTCTAGAGCCCTGAGGCTGTAGTTCAAGGTGACAATGTTGAGACTGGCTCTGTTGTTGTGCCAGTCGCCTAGGAACATGCAGGTTTCACAACCTTCCTCTCGTGCCTTGGCAGTGGCCCACTTCACAAAGTTTAAGCAGTCTTCATTGTGAGTGGTGCTGTTGGATTTAAGTCCAAAGTGGATGTCCGTGAAGATTGCGGCTTTGCGGAATAGATTGGTCATGGTGTATAAAGTAGTTCTTTCAATTGTACACTAGTTGTAGGGAATGTGTCAAGCCCATGACATCGGATTTCATATCCTAATTCTCTTAGTCTCCATTGTATCCATGCTTCGCTAACAATAGGTAAAGCATTCCAGGTTATAAAGTCACCATTTAGTATTGAGTCAATGATATAATTGCAAATTTTATCCTGATCGATGTGTTTTTGTAATTTGATATTTTGTTCATGATATGGCAACAATGCACTGATAGGTCGTTGAACATCTAATTTCAAAAAATCTGCAATAGCCGTGATGGTATTCTCAAAATCATGTAGTAAATCCTTGACAAAAATATACCTACATCTTGGAGATTGCCATTTATCAGGAAAATACCATTCTACTTGAGATTGCCATGATGGAACAAGATACATGCTTAAGAATTCTCGATATATCCACACATCAATGTCCTTTATTGCGGTATCGGGAGCAATTGGCCAATTCTTGTATATTTTTTTATAATCCACCTCACTACCAATAAAATCAATCCACCGGTTGTACCACACCTTATCTATCCAATTGTTTAAATTAAGCAACACCGAATCAGTATCAGGGTATAGAAAAATTACCTGGTCAACTGATTGTAAAATCTCGTCGAGATGATTTTTTAGTGAATGATTCTTATCGGTCTTGGGATGCAATCTTACAAATTTACTATGATCGGAGCCACTTAGATATTGTCGCCAACCTTGCATATTCAGCAGATGGTTACCATCGAAATTATGACTAGCACCATTGGCTCTAAATGGAGATGATAATTGGTCAGATGTTGATAGACTGGTCAAACACCATTCTACATAAGTGCCATATGCTCCGCCATTGAACAATATTGGAACGGTCATTCGTCCAAGGTGCTTACAACCGGACCGCTCATGGCAGCCATACCTGCCTTGCCTGAATTCTGTCGAGTCCATGACGGATTGAGTCCGTTCATCTCAAGGATGTCATCACGGATGTTTTGCATCTTCTTCTCAATGTTCAAGATACGGGTAAAACTGTTGGTGATAGCAGCAGTGTAATACGCAAACGGATTCTGCGATTTTGACTCGTCAAACTGCAATCCAATCTGGCTCAACTGTAACAAGGCTTGCCCACGCATCTCTTCATTGTAGGTGTATCCACGCCAGTTTGATCTAGTGGCATAGCGTTCGCACAACTTCATGAACATGGTGGCCAACTTGCGTGTCATCTCTCCATGATCCTTTGAAAATTCGCCATCATCGAGACTGCCCTTCCAATGACTGCGTCCTACGATAAACGGTGCTTTTTCTTCATCTATACGGTAGTGTTCAAACGGTGGAAAATTCAATCTCACGTGATTCAAACTCAACACTGGTACATCTAACAACTCGGCCAAAGGATCATCTTCTTCCACAGCATCGTCTAGATCTAGTATGTCTTCCAGGCGTTTGCGTTTAGCTTTGGCTTCTGCTTTGGTTATTTTCTTCGGAGCCATAGGCACATGGTCCCACACGGTGATACGAAAAACAATATCTGTGTTGGGGATTTTCTTGGGATCAACAATCTCACCAGTTTCTCTTTTGATGCGATCTGCACGGTTTCGGCGTGCTTCGGCAATGGTGCGTTGATTTATTTTGTCAAGACTGGGCAAGATGATATCAAATTGATGATCCGCCCCACGGTCTTGATACCAGCAGTAGTTGTTTTTGCTTAGATGTATTTCTTTTAAGATATCTCTGTTGTTGAGATAGTTCACACGGGGGGCTGACTTTGGTAATAAAGACATGAATTCTCCTGATATATATTTATTGTAACACACTGTGTGATGTTGTCAACCTTTATATAAACTATGCCGTTTTTCCACCTGCTAAATAAGATACAGGAACAAAAATGGCATACGATCCCAATCAAGCAGGACTATTTAACAAGCTGATACAAACTGGCCTAAACACGGCCAATGCAGCCGTACAATCCGGCATAGCTGCCACAAAAGATTTTGCACTGGGCAACAACGGCAATCTTGGTTCATTGATACCCGGAGCCAATGCTGTGCCAGCAACTGCACAGGCCACATTCCAGGCTGTGGATTTTGCACAAACAGTATCCGGACTACCCACACAGATGGCAGCATTAGCCACTAGTGCATTGCCGCCACTGTCTGCACTGCCAACTGTAGAGATTGCACCAAGACCGGTAACTGGACTGGACCTTACTGCTACCAGTCCATTTGCTCCATTTGAGCAAGTACAAGCAGTGCCTCGCCCCACACTGGCCGCCGAGGCAGCACCCAGTCCTACTCAATTTTCTCCTACAGACCCAAGGGTATCTTCGTCTATCCCTAATCCAGTGATAGTGACCACTTCTGATGCTGCACGTGATGCGGCAATCAGTGCATCACGACCTGGGTACGACCAAGCACCGCCGGTGACTGACACAAACATACCAGGGGGCATACGACCACAGGATGTGGGACCAGCCAACACCGCTCCTGCACCACAACTGGTACCCACCCAGACACTTGATCCTGCCACTGCCCAACAAGCATTGGCAACAGCGCCTACTCCGCCCAATGAAAGTGCCGCAGAAACTGCCAGATTGGCCGCAGCCGGAAATGCAGATCCCAACAATTATGTTGAAACTTTTGCGCCACGCCCAGCAGATGAATTTGCAGGTATAGACCAGCAGGTGGCTGCAAACACAGCACGCAATGCAGAGAATCAGAGCAACGCCGAAACAGCTCGTCTGAACAATGCCAATCAGCAGGCTGCAATACAATCCACGTACAAGCAACCGGGCAATATTGAGTGGCGATTCCGTATCAGTCTTGCAGAAGGCGCCGATTATCTTTACAAGGTTCCTCCTAAATCTCCTAATAACTCTAACAAAGTTGGCGGTGCCGGCGGGGTTGGTTCTCCGGGTGCCGGCATACTAGAACCTCTAAGAGGAACCAACGGAGTGATATTTCCCTACACTCCTCAGGTGCAGATGAGTTATAGAGCCAAATACAACAGCTATGAACTGGTGCATTCAAATTATCGAGGCGCATTCTATCAGAACAGCAGCGTGGATGACATCAGCATACGTGGTACATTCACTGCACAAGATACCAGTGAAGCAGCATACATGTTGGCTGTGATACATTTTTTCAGATCAGTTACCAAGATGTTCTATGGCCAAGACAAACAACGCGGCGCACCACCTCCATTGGTGTATCTCAATGGATTAGGCGAATATCAATTCAACAATCATCCTGCGGTGGTCACATCATTCGACTATTCGTTGCCTGCAGATGTAGATTACATACGAGCCAACAATCCCAACAATTTTGGCACTGATTTGTTGAGCCGCCGGCCATCTTATGCAGCGCCACCATCCAACCCGCTGGTGGGAATAGCCAGTAGATTGGGATTGTCCGGATTGTTTCCGGGCGCTACCCCAAACAAACCCAGTCCACAGCCTGTAACTAATTCAGTAAACAACACAGCAGCAGCCACATACGTTCCCACCAAGATAGAGATAAGTCTGACTCTCATGCCTATGCAAACCAGAGAACAAGTCAGCAAACTATTCAGCCTGGCTGATTTCGCCAATGGTAACCTAATACGCGGAGGATTCTGGTAATGGCCACCTACGACACAACCAGTCCATACTACAACACACCATTCACTCAGTTCTATCTTGACAAGATGGTCAACCGACCTATCCCGGTAGAGAATGATGATCTTACATTTACGATAAATCTCACATATCAATATCGTCCTGACTTGTTGGCCTATGATCTGTATGGGACTCCGAGTCTGTGGTGGGTGTTCTATCAACGCAATCCTAACACCCTGACCAAACCACCATTTGATTTTGTAGCAAACACTTTTATCTATCTGCCCAAACTCGGCACATTGAAAACAGCACTGGGATTCTAACATATGGCTACTGTTAATAGTAATGGACTTATCAGGAACAAGCAGGATGAAATTGCGTTTCTTAACAAATACATAGCCAGTTTAGAAGCTGATCTTACCAAACCCGAATACGCTCTTCCGGGATATCAGAAACAATTACTAACGCGGATTGCTGCCAGCAAAGAACAGCTGGCAGGTGTAGAAACCGCAGTGGCAGAGGCTCCAGCTGTGGCTGCTGCACAACCAACTCCCAGTTCTACTGCCGCCTCGGCTCCGACCCCTGTTGAGCCGGGACCGGGCACTACCGGAACAGTGGTTGCCAAAGCTGCTCCACCCACGGCTGGTGCTCCCGTCTATGGTCCTAATACAGTATACACAACTGAAGTCAATGGCGTAGGCAATAAGCCTGTTAGTAGAGAAGAAACGGCAGCAACACCTGCTGTTCGAGTTAATGTGACCGGTGTTGGCCCAAAAATTATATTACCAACACCCAATGTACTGGACAAATTCAGCAGCTACACATATCAGGCGTCGGTCTATCTATTGACTCCTGCACAGTATGGTAATTTTCAAGATGGCAATAGGATTATTCCCAACAGCCAACTCTTGTTCCAGAGTGGAGGCAAAGCCCCGGGCACTGGTAATAAATTTTTTGATCATGATTTTTACATAGACAACATAACCATAGAAACTCTCATGGCCGGCAAACAGACCCAAGGCGCGCACATGGCCACAGATATAAAATTCACTGTGACCGAGCCCACAGGTATCACACTGTTAGACAGACTAAAAAATGCTGTGAAAGCTCAACGTCCAGCCGGTGATAAATCCAACTGGGCAGCAGCGCACTATCTCATGGTCATAAGTTTTTTTGGTTACGATCAAACCGGCAATCTAGTCACACCTGGCAATACTGCAACCACAGCCGGCGCTCAGAATTCAAAAGCGGTTGTGGTAAAATACATTCCTTTTTTGATAAAAGGTGTCAATTGGTCAGTGGGTAACAAATTAGTCAGCTATGAGTTTACTGGTGCACCAGTGGGACAGCTGACTGGCGGCAGTTCAAAAAGTGGAACTATCTCATCAGATTTTCAGATCACTGCCGGCACGGTGGGTGAATTTTTTGGCGGCAGATCTATCACTTCAGCAGGACCTGCTGACGCTCCGGCAGATTCTCCTGGGCAGAGCACCACGCCATTCAAAAGCACCGGTGGCGGCGGAGCAAACGCACCCGAACCTGCTGTGGCAGCGCCTACGTCTTCTGCCGGGGGATTAGTGGAAGCACTAAACGCAAATGCAAAACGAGTAGCAAAGCAATCTGGATGGCAACAGCCCGACACATACGACATTGTGTTTGTGAATGCTGAAGAAATTAAATCGGCTTCGTTGGGAGCCTTGGAAACTTTCAAAGACAAGAAGATTGTGCCAATGGGTCGACCTGCATTTCTGTCACCTGGCAGTTTGGATTCCTCTAAGACCCCTGCTTCCATTACCAGATATACGATTCCCATAACTGCCGGAATGCCTATTATCAAAATGCTGGATCTTGTCATACGTGACAGCCGATACATTACACAAAAGCAAATAACAAAAAATGATTCCGACGGCGGCACAGGTGCAAGCAGCAATAACACTGATCCACCAACCTGGTATCTGATCACATTTTCTGCCAGGCCCATTGGCGACGCCATTGATCCCATCCGAAACGATTATGCCTACAACATGCGATATACCATAACCAAGTATGCAGTACCAAATTTACATAGCACTAGATTTCCTGTATTGAAAACATTTCCGGGGCTACACAAAGAATACAAATATTGGTTCACCGGAGAAAACAAAGCCATACTTGATTTCTCGGCAAGATTTGACAGCATGTACCAAATGACAGTCAATGGTGCCGGCGACACATCGGCCTTGGATGCACAGACGAGGATACTATCTGCCAGCAAAAATGATCTTTATCGAGATGAAGTTTACCTTTTAAAAACAGGATATGCACCTCGAAGCACACAACCTGTGGGCCTTGGGTCCAACAATGTCAACGAAGGCAGCGCGAATGCTGCCGAATATCTTTACTCGCCCGAAATGCTAGGCAGCTCTAAGATCCGAATAATCGGCGATCCTGCCTGGATACAGCAAGGTAGTTTGGTTAGCCCTATCGGGATCAATGGATTCAAACAAGAAGCTGATCTGGGATTTTTGCCCGACGGCACTATTTCTTTTGATACCGTACAAGCATTATACGAGATTGCATGGCAACGTCCCGAGGACTATGATATCTCCACCGGCCTGGCTGATCCGTATGCCAAAACATTCCAAAAATATGGCGAACGAGAACCATTGCAAAGTAATATCTATCAGGCAACAAAGGTAGTGCATGAATTCCGTAACGGACAATTTGAACAGACCATTGAAGGATTGATATGCCTGTTCAACAAACCAAAGCAGATCACCACAGCAGCCCAATACTCAGCTGCAGATAGTAGTCGAGTGGCCATTGGTGAGTCTCCAAGCGAGCGAACTCAACCTGCAACAGCATCGGCGTCAAACAGATTTGCAACCAATACTAATACAGCAGCAGCATCAGTGGTATCGGCAGCAGCACTCAGCACAGGCACCACACCGGCCCCGGCCCAGCCGGCAGCAGTTGCCGGTTCAAATGTACCAGCTACCACAGCAGAACAATATGCCGCGATAGATAACGCTCGGGGCCCAATAACTGAAGTGCAAAATGTGGTACCGTCATTGCCTCCCACAGCAGTGACCAGCAATGGACAAACAGTGGGCGGATACGGATTTGGGGCAGTACTGAATTCACCTCCGGTACTGGTGCCCGGTGCAGGCCGAACATCAATTGATGCATTGCAGGCTTCCGCAGTAAATATACCACCTTATCTAACACGTAGAGATCCATAATGGCAAATAATATTCAGCGCAATAAAAAAGACCCCAGTTATAGATTTGATCGTGGTGGATACCCGGCAGAATTTGGTCCATTCACTGGAGTGATCAAATCTACTGTGGATCCTACTAGATCTGGTAGACTGCAGGTATACATTGACGCGTTTGTTTCCGGGAATCCCGGAACCAATGTGGTTGCCGCAACTTCGCCCGAGGACGATCCTCAGAATTGGACCACGGTCAGCTACATGCAACAATTTGGTGGGTCTACCCCTCCACCTCCTGCTGGTGGGTCTACCGACTCACTCGGCAGCTACCCAGGAAATCAAAACAGCTATGGCATGTGGTTTACTCCGCCGGATGTGGGTGTGACTGTGCTGTGTGTATTTGTGAACGGTCAACGAGATCAAGGATACTACATTGGTACTGTGCCTGAACAAGGGCTAGGCGGCATGTTGCCGGCCATTGGGTCCAGTTCACAATATATCATTGATGACAATAACGAAAACCAAAAACAATATTTTAATGCAGTTCCGTTATTGCCAGTATCGGAAATCAATACCAATAACTCAGAAATTTTTAATAATCCGGCATTCTTCAATCAACCTAAACCTGTACATAGTTATGTGGCAGGCATCATGTTCCAGCAAGGGCTTATAAACGATCCTGAGCGCGGACCCATCAGAAGTTCCAGTCAACGTGAAACACCCAGTGCTGTGTTTGGAGTGAGTACTCCGGGCGGTCCTATCTATCAGGGTGGTATGAAACCCAAAAACATTCGAAAGCAAATAAACGACGGAACTATTAAACCAGGGCAGGCAGAGGTGTTAGGGCGGGTGGGCGGTCATACTTTGGTAATGGATGATGGTGACCTTGAAGATAACAATCAACTATTCCGACTAAGAACCAGCAAAGGTCATCAGATTACCATGAATGATAGCGGAAACTTTTTCTATATTGTTCATGCCAATGGGCAAACCTGGTTGGAGTTTGGAGCAGAAGGCACAGTAGATATATATTCTACCAACTCTATCAACATGCGTACCGCAGGGGATATAAATTTCCACGCGGACAGAGACATCAACATGTTTGCCGGTAGAAACGTACAGATCAAAAGTACTAATCGCATGCAGTTAGAAAGTGCAGGCAACATGGTACTCAATGCGCAACAAGACATAACCATGTACAGCAAAGCCACCATTGGAGTCAAAGCTGACGGTGCCCTCACTATCAACAGTGCGTCCGGCAGCTGGGGTAGTGGCAGTGAATTAATAGTCACTGCGGAGCAGGTTGATATCAATGGACCAGCTGCCGGCCGTGTTGCCACACCCAACCCGGTGACCAAAACTCTTTTTTCAGACATACAATTCAGCACCAGCAACGGTTGGGTGGCTGCACCCGATGATTTGAACAGTATTTGCAGCAGGATAGTCACGCATGAACCATATCCATATCACAACAAAGGTGTGGATGTTCCTACGTTCAACTTTGAAAAAGGAAAACCCACACCGCCACCGGGTGCAGAGCCGGTGCCCGCCGGCGTAGAAATCATAGCGAAATAACATGGCCGGATTTACATTTACCTTACCCAATGGTCAGCCGTTTGAAATCAAAGGGCCGCCGGGCCTTAACTTTGATCAAGCCAAGGCCATCTTTGACAAGCAAGCTGCCACAGGATCATTGATCGGTCTCAAGCCGGGAGATGTGCTGAGTGCATCCACACAAGCCCAGGCTGGATTACAAAGTGCTCAAGCTCAAATAGGGCAAGCATTGAGTGGGGTCACAGGTTCTTTAGGCGCAGGCATACCCGGCGCAGCCGGCCTTGTAGGCAGTGCATCAAAAAGTCTAGCCGGCATAGGTGGTGCATTGAGTGGCAGTCTTTCTGCAGGTGTTCCAGGACTGACAGGAGCGATAGGCCCGGCAGTATCAAATCTCCAGGGGTCATTGTCCGGCGCAGCCGGTACCATTGGATCATTTGCTACCACTGCTATCGGCACACTCAATAAGGCCATTAGTGGTGTACCTGGCGGTGCAACTATCAATACAGCTGATTTTGCCAAACAGATTCCAGCATTGGGCGCAATTGGTAAACTCAGTGTGCCGGATGTGACTGGAATCATGGCATCGGCGAAAAATCTAGTGGGGCAAGCAACAGACAAACTGAGTAACTTGAAAGGAGCAGGGTCATTTGGGTTCGATGCATCTCAGTTGGAAAAAGCTGGTGTGTTTAAACCCGGAACTTCTTTGTTAGCCGCCGTAAAAGGTGCATCATTAAATGATCTGTTCAAGAGTGCATCTTCATTCACCGGTAAACTGGGGATCAAAAGTGGAGCAGATTTGCTGGCCAGTGCGCCTGCCCAGGCAAAAATACAGCAAGATCTAATGGTCAAAGGACTGGCCGGTTTATCAACTCTTGGTGTTCCAACCGGAGCTCTTAGTGCTCCTGCATTGGGTGCTGTTGTTGTCTTAGCTGCTAAAAGTGTTTCCAATGCTGTAGCTTGGCTCAAAGGAGCGCCAGCTGCGGCCGGGGTGCCAGCGTCGGCCGCAACCGCAGCGGCTGCAATCGCACCCGGAGTTTCTAATACAGATGTGGCTAATACAACTGCATATGCGGTAAGATATACTGAACAAAAAGTGCCCGAAGTGTTCAAGGCACAAGTAACACCTGTTCCGGCCGAAAATACCACCAATCGAGAAACACTCACTGCGGCTACCACAAGAGTACTGGGCAATGACAAGATACCTGAACCCAGCTATGTTAGCTATCCGCCAGTGTTGGGCGGAGCCACGCAACGTGCCGACCTATTGGCCGCACTGGAAGCTGCCAAGAATGACATAGAACTCACAACAAAACAACTCAATGCCGAGGGTGAAAAATTAAAAGTGTTAGAGAATCAACAAGTAATATCTCAGCAGCAATATGATGACATGAGATTTAGTCTCAAAGCGGCAATAGACTTTGCGGTAAAAACATATGCCCTCACATATGACCCAGCACTGGCCAAGTATGATGCTGCTGTGTCAGCCGGCGGCGGCAATGGTATAGCAGGCAAGGTTATAGAAGAAACCGGCGATGTATTTGCAGCAAACAACATCACTCGAGTACAAAGCGAATTCTTTAGAATTGTACTCAGTCTCAAAGCCTTGGTCCGAGAACGGTATAAACTAACTGCCAGCCTGGCAGAACGTGCCAAGGCATTGAAGACACGTATCTCTACCAATGTCAGCTGATTTCTATTGGTAAATACGGTATGGCGCAGACATTCATAGGTTTCAATACCATCAACCAGTATAAGAAATTCACTCTCACTGACTTTGAATTGATCAAACGCGATCTTTCCAATGCATTCAATATCCGGCAAGGTGAACTGCCAGGGCGTCCTGACTATGGCACCATAATGTGGAACTTCTTGTTTGAAAATCAAATTGAAGAACTACAGAATAGCATAGTGGCCGAAGTGCAACGTGTGGCCGGAGGAGACCCCAGAGTGTTTATTTCGGACATACAGATATTTCCTGAAGAAAACGGTATCTTGATACAGATAGAAGTCACTGTCACGCCATCCACTGATGCCACTCGCCTGGGCATATTCTTTGATATCATAAGCCGACGAGCTAGTTTTGTTTAGGATAAACTACGCAGTTTTTTGTGTCCATAAATAAACAACAAGGCACAAAAGGTCAAAACCAATGGCAACAACAACTAGACAAACCGCAATCTTTGGAGTAGAGGACTGGAAACAGATCTACCAGACCTATCGCGAAGCTGACTTCCAAAGCTACGATTTTGAAACTCTGCGCAAAAGTTTTGTTGATTATCTGCGCCTGTACTATCCCGAAACATTCAACGACTACATTGAGTCTAGCGAGTTTATTGCTCTGCTGGACGTGATGGCATTCATGGGCCAAGCACTGGCTTTCCGTACCGATCTCAACACACGAGAAAACTATATAGACACGGCCGAGCGTAGAGATTCAGTGGTGCAGTTGGCAAATTTAGTCAGCTACACAGCCAAACGCAACACAGAAGCACAAGGTCTGCTCAAAGTATTTTCTGTTGTCACAACAGAAAATGTCACAGATTACAATGGTGTTAATCTCAGCAACGTCACAGTGGATTGGTCAGATCCTACCAACCCCGACTGGCAAGAACAATTCACCACTATCATCAATGCGGCACTGGTTGATACCCAACGTGTGGGACGTCCAGGAAATCGACAGACTATCTTGGGTGTGCGCACCGATGAATATGGCATCAATCTAGTACCGGGTTTCTTGCCGGTGATCCCTTATACTGCCACAGTGGATGGAATCAACATGCCCTTTGAAGCAATGACCAGCACTTCAATTGGTGAAAACTATCTATACGAACCAAGCCCTAAACCCAGCCAGGCATTCAACATATTGTTCCGCAATGATCAGCTGGGATTCAACAGCAACAACACCGGTTATTTTTTTATGTTCAAGCAGGGCGTGCTACAGAATCAAGACTTCAACCTGCCCGAGCGTATTTCTAACCGTACTGTAAATATCAACATTGACGGTGTCAATCAAGAAGATCGTTGGTTGTTTCAATTGGATAATGTGGGCAACATCAACCGTGAATGGCAGTATCAGGAAAACATTTACTCGGCTGCCGCAGAACAGATTGGAACTAGCCTACGTCCTATATTTGCCGTGACCAGCAGAGCCAATGATCAGATCACATTGGTGTTTGGCGACGGCGTATTCAGTGAAATACCAGTTGGTACATTCCGTTGCTATGTCCGTGCATCCAATGGATTACAGTACATTATCAATCCTGAAGAAATGCAAGCAGTCAGCTTGCCTATCAGTTATATCAGTCGCAGTGGCAATCTTGAAACTGTAACTTTCACTTGTGGTATCACACAACCTGTGAGCAATAGTCAATCGCGCGAACCTATCGCTCAGATCAAACAACGTGCCCCGGCACAGTATTACACACAAAACAGAATGGTCAATGGCGAGGATTACAATCTCTTTCCATACACTCAGTATAACTCCATTCTCAAGAGCAAGGCAGTAAATCGTGCCAGCATCGGCACCAGCCGTTATCTTGATCTAGTGGATAACACCGGCAAATACAGTAGTACCAATACCTTTGGCAGCGACGGCGGTCTATGGGAACAAAATGTATTGCCTACCATACTATTCACATGGAATACCAGGAATGAAATCGCAGATGTCATAACAAATCAAGTGCAACCACAACTGCTTGCGCCCATTGTAAAGCAATTCTACTATGCAAATTTTCCTCGTCAAGCGGTCAATACAGGAACCACAGCACTGAGCACTTGGCAACAAAGTACCACTCTGGCCAATCAAACCACTGGGTTCTTCCGTAACAGCACGGTCAGCAGCACTTGGCCCAGCGGCACACCCATACCAGTGGGCAATGTTGTGAGCATAACAAACCCATTTTACTTTGTGACACCAGGAGCATTGATCAAATTCGTTTCACCCACTGGATACTATTTTGATCGTAACAATCGATTGGTACAAGGATCTCCCACTCGTTCAGATGAAACAGTAGAAATCTGGGCCAGCCCGTTACAGGTGCTTGGGGATGGGTACAATGGTGGATTGGGTAATCTTCCATCCGGTACAGGACCAATCACATTGAACAATTTTGTCCCTACCGGCGCTATTGTTGACAGCATCATTCCGTTGTTTGTGACAGACTTGCCATTGTCTCTGGAAACAGCCATCAGTGAGCAGATCGTGTTGTATCGCAATTTTGGATTGGGATACGACAACGATGGATCTGTCACAGGAACTCCGTATTCGTGGTATCTGATCACCAGCACCAACTTGGATCAAGATGCTGCCTGGAGCCAAACAGTACCGGGCCTGGCTGGTAACACCAACGGGGTCAATACAGATGCCAGTTGGTTGATACAGTTTGTCACAGTGAATCAAAGCTACACAATTACTTTCCGTGGATTACAATACAATTTTGGATCTGTATTACAGACCCGATTCTTCTTTTATGATGGCCAACAAGTTTATGACAGCCGCACTGGCACAGTGATCAAGGATTATGTCAATGTGTTGGCAGTCAATACACAACCAGATTCTACTGCACACTTACCTGGTGATATTCCAATGACCATCATCGGCCAACCAGTTGAAAGTGATGGATACGTGGATGACTTCCAGGTACTGGTCAGCTATCGAGATTCTGACAGTGATGGTGTGCCGGACAATCCAGACTTCTTTACAGAAATAGTGGCTCCTGCCACAAATGCAAATGAAAAATTAGTTTTCTTGCAGCAGACTGTGGATTTTGATAATTTGCAACGCTATCTGTTGGTAGAACAAGGACGAGTGAATTCAGACTATGCCACTATAGATGATATTGAATTGGTCAAGAGTGAATGGTCTCCGGGCCAGGTATTTTATGCCTACAGCCAAGACACATTCTACGAACTCAGCATTTCGGTAACTGGAGTACGCACATTAGTTGAAGTATCAGGGTGGATAGCACGTACAGGACGCCAGAGCCTTTACTATCAGTATCGTCACAACTCACCATTAACCAACAGGATAGATCCAGGCACTACCAATATCATTGATCTGTATGTGGTGCCCCAGGCCTATTACACCTCTTATCAAAATTGGATCAGAGATACTACTGGTACAGTAGCACAACCTGATCTACCCACCATTGACGAACTGAACACAGCATACCAAGGGCTGCAGAATTACAAAATGATCAGCGACAACATTATCCTGAACCCGGTGATATTTAAACCAATGTTTGGTATGAAAGCAGCACCAGAACTTCGTGCTACCATCAAAGTTATTCGCGCTTCTAATAGCACAGCCAGCACCAGTGAGATCAAGAGTTCAGTTGTGGCCGAGATGAATACTTACTTCAGCATTGACAAATGGAATTTTGGAGACACATTTTATTTCTCTGAGCTGGCAGCATATCTACACCGTATGTTAGGAACCATCATCAGTTCAGTGGTATTGGTACCACTGAACTCACAGAAGTATTTTGGTGATTTATATGAGGTACGGTCGGCCCCCAATGAGTTGTTCGTTAATGCAGCAACCATTGACAATATTGAAGTGATTGAAGCACTTACCAGTACCAATCTGCGTACTGCACCAGGCAGCGGAGTAATTTAATGGCCACTGTACGTTCGGTAGATTTACTCCCACAGATTTTTCAGACTGATACCAACAAGCAGTTTCTAGCTGCCACATTGGATCAACTCACACAAGAGCCAAAGTTCAAGCAAACACAAGGATACATCGGGCGAACAGTAGGTCCCGGTGTGAATCCCAATGACAATTATGTGGTAGAACCAGATGCTATCAGAACCGATTACCAACTTGAACCCGGCGTGGTCAGTTTGGTTCCTGATACAAACACTATTAAAAATGCCATCACCTATCCGGGCATCAATGATGCAGTGGGATTCAGTGGTGGCGATAGTGCTCGACCTGACCGACTGTATGAGAGTGAATACTACAGCTGGGATCCGTTTGTAGATTTTGATACCTTTGTGAATTTCAGCCAGTATTTCTGGCTGCCGGCCGGACCCGATGCAGTGGATGTACAAGCAGCCGCTATCCCCACCACTGACAACTTTGCAGTCACACGTGAAAATGGAGTCTACACATTCTCAGGAGTAACTGGCGACAATCCAGTGATCGATCTTGTGCGTGGTGGCAGCTATACATTCCAAATAGCACAGAACACTAAAGAAACTGTGAATTATCGTGTGGGCAATTCAGGAACGTCTGCATACCTATTGGATGGATTACGCAATCCCACTCTTACACTTGTGCGTGGTAACACCTATGTGTTTAATTTGGTATTTGTCGGAGACTTTCCATTCTGGATCAAGACAGCACCGGTCACAGGAGTGGGCGATGTGTATGATACTGGAGTCACAAGAAATGGTGCGGTAACTGGCCTGGTCACCTTCACTGTGCCACAAGACGCACCTAGCACACTGTATTATGCCAGCCAAACACAAATGAACATGCAAGGTACGCTAAACATCGTGGACGGCGTGCCAGGTACAGGACCAGGATTTTGGATACAAGCCTTTCCTGGAGTGAATGGCAAAGATCCTAACAATCCAAATATCAGTTCAAGAGATGTGTTGGGAGTATCCGACAATGGTACAGACCTTGGTACAGTGGTATTCAATGTGCCACAAAAAACTGCACAGAATTTTTATTATTCATTGACCCCGTTTGGAGTAAATTCTAATGGACTAGTGATCACTCCTGTAGATATAATTTGTGATCTCAAATTTGAACAGGTCAATAACCAACCGGTGGAGCAGTTCTTGGCCACATACGGCGGCATCGATGGCACAGCCAATCTCAACGGCCGCACATTGGTATTCACTGAACCCGTGACTGATGCTGAAGCCGGTGGCTGGCAAGTGAATACGTTCTTTGATCCATTGACCGAGACCAGTTCAAACAACGGATTAGTAGGCAGCTATGATACCACATTCTTCAGCCAGTCATCACCTGTGCCTCCTGAAGATCGTTATCAGCTGTGGCAGATCAACTATGTGACTGTTGATCATTACACCTACATGACTTTGTCTAAGATCTCGGATATTCCGGTGCTGAACAAATTCACAGCAAGATATGGGATACAATACAGCAATACCCAATGGTATAAAACCGCAGCTGGTGTATTTGAACGCATTCCTTTGCTGACCGCTGCACAAGATATATTGTATTATCAAGACGGCACAGATCCGGAGATCTTTGGCCGTATCCGCTTGGTAGAACAAACAGCCAGCACCACTTTGTTTATTGATGCCATCTTGGGCCAGCCATCTTATACTAGCCCAAATGGTGTGGTCTTTACAAACGGACTCAAAGTAAAATTTGTTGGTGATGTGTCACCGGCCACTTATGGCTCGGGAACTTTTCCATTGGTGATTACTGCCGCTCAGCCAGGCAGCAATTATCTCACAACAGCATCCACAGCGGATCTGTATGTTGGAGAAAAGATAGTATTCAGTCAAAGCATTGGCGGCGTCTTGCCCGGAACATACTATGTACAGAGCATAGCAGCTAATGGGATACAATTTAGCATCAGCACACAAAAAGGTGGTGGGGCATATCCATTGGATATCGGCAGTGGCAATGTCACTGCCACAGTGGTCAGCGATTTGGAATATTATGTAAGTGGAGTAGGAACTGCAATTGAGCTGTTACCCGTTGAAAACTTTGTGACTCCTGAATTGTATGTGGTTGATGCCAACGACAGCACAATCTATACAGAACCCGACACAACTGATTATCTTACTATTAATCGTGCTAGCTTGGATCGCAATGCATGGAGCCGTAGTAATCGTTGGTTCCACACTGATGTGATTAATGCCACAGCAAAATACAATAATGCTGTGGCAACATTCGATAACAACTATAGAGCCAAACGTCCGATCATCCAGTTCCGTCCTGATATCAGACTATGGAACATGGGTACCGAAGGTAAAACCCCAGTTGATATAATTGATTTTGCTCAGACCGACGCATTCAGCAATATAGAAGGATCCACTGGATATACCATTGATGGATACACATTGATTGACGGCAGTCGAGTGATATTTGCAGCAGACGAAGATCAAAGTGTCAGAAACAAGATATATGTTGTGTCATTTATTGTGCCAGACACTGTTGCTCCGCTGATCGCACAGCCTATTATCAATCTCACACCGGCGGAAGATGGTGAAGTATTGGCCGATCAATGTACTGTATGTCTCAATGGCGTAACATCTGCTGGTGTGACTTTTTGGTTTGATGGCACCAACTGGATCGAAGCACAACAAAAAACCGCAGTACAACAGGCACCGTTGTTCAATGTATATAACACCTCTGGATACAGCTTTGGTGATCAGACGGTGTATCAAAGCTCAACATTTTCTGGCAGCAAGTTGTTCAGCTATGCAGTGGGCGATACTACTATAATAGATCCTATATTGCAGTTTCCTTTGCAATATCTCAATATCAACAACGTGGGTGATATTGTTTTTGTTAATAACTTATACAAAGATACTTTCTTGTATGTAGTTGATAATGCCAGCGTGACACTTGACATCAGCTCAGGATCCGTGAGAGAGTATGACACTCGTGCAACTTATCAACGCCTAATAGGATGGCAGACTGCTGCAACAAAAAGTCAAACATATCAGCAGTTTAAATTTACCTATACCGGTGCTACACTCAAGCTGGATGTCAAAGCCAACAGTTCAGTTAATAATACCCCGCCAATTAAAATATATGTAGGGTCAGTATTCCAGGAACCCGGTGTTTATAGCTATCTTACTACTGATACTAGCACAACAATCACATTAAACAACACCTATATACCCGGTGATATCATTGAAGTGTTGGTGTTGAGTGATCAGACCAGCGCCACAGCATTTTATCAAGTGCCTATCAATCTGCAGAACAATCCGTTGAATGGAAATAGTCCGGAATTTACACTGGGCACCATAAGAACACATTATGAAAGTATCTGTCAAAATCTGTTGACAGTTCAAGGGCCAGTGAATGGATCTAACAACACCAGAGATCTGGGCAATCTAGTTCCGTATGGATTGACTATATTGCAACAAAGTGCGCCAATGACATTGGCTGGCTATTTTTTACGGTCACCGGACTACAATATCTTTGCTTCATTGAGTTTTGCTGCTAGAGAATATAACAAATACAAGTATCAGCTGTTGGATGCAGTGACACAACAAACTATTGGTTTTGATACTATCTCGCAAATATTAGACACCGCAATACAAAATGTTACCCTGGGTCGCGTTGAAACACAGCCATTCTATTGGTCTGATATGTTACCGTCTGGTGCAGTTTATACAACCACTACCTATACCATTGGCTATACTGATACTGGCAGTTTTGATACAGTACAAGTTTATAATTATCGTTCAGCTAATTATTTGGGAATGAATGTATATCTAGGTGAGGCATTGCTCACAAGAGACCGTGACTATGTAGTGGCCACAGATGGTCCTCGTATAACTGTTCTAGTTGATCTGCCGTTGGGGAGCCAATTAGTTCTTCAAGAATACAGCGCCACCTATGGAAGTTTTGCTCCCAACACCCCGACTAAACTGGGATTGTATCCAGCATTTGTTCCACAGGTTATTACTCAGCGAGCCAGCGGTGGTATGGTGCAGGTAACACAAGGTCATGATGGATCTATCACTCCGCTATTCAACGATATTCGCGACCAGGTACTGCTGGAATTTGAAACCAGGATTTATAACAATCTCAAGCTAGATGGAAATCCGGTACCACTTACTATCGAAAATGTCTTACCAGGCCAGTTCCGTGACACAGGATTCAGCTATTCTGAAATTACTAACATATTGAATCAAGATTTCTTGAGCTACGTGGGTGCTAACAAACTTGATTACCGCACACAAAATTTCCGTGCCGACAACAAATTTACTTGGAACTACAGTTCCGCACAGAACAAATTAAACAGCAAAGAAAATCTTCTAGGAGCCTGGCGCGGTATCAATCGTTATTTCTACGACACCGAACAACCACAATATACTCCTTGGGAAATGTTGGGCTTCAGCAAGCAGCCGCTGTGGTGGGAAGGCAAATATGGTCCGGCACCATACACCGGCGACAACTTGGTGTTGTGGGATGATTTGGCCGCTGGTTATGTTGCTGACCCAGTGGCGCCGTATTTCCGCCCAGAATATGCACGTCCAGCCAGTATAGGATCTGCTGACGAACCCCCACGTAGCGGTATTTGGGGACCGGGCCCGTATCCTTCCATGGCACCAGTTATTCCCACTGGTGATGAAGGGCAATTACTCAGCCCATTCAACAGCACCATGGGAACTTATGCCAATGCTCAATTCCAGAAGAGTTGGGCACCGGGAGATGGCGGCCCAGTTGAAGCTTCGTTCTGGAACAGCTCTAGCTATCCATTTGCAGTGATGCATGTGCTGGCAGTGACTCGCACAGCCAAGTTTTTTGCATTGTTTGCTGATCGTGACTTGTATCGATACAATGTGGAATTTGGGCAGTATCTATTGAATGATCGATATCGTCTAGATGCCAATGGCATCGAAGTATATGGTAATGGAGTCAGCAAAGCCAGCTACATTGACTGGATAGTTGATTACAATCGCCAAAGTGGTATTAATTCTACTGATGAGCTAACAGCTGATCTGGCCAGTCTTGACGTGAGATTGTGCTATCGCATGGCCAGTTTCTCAGACAAACAATACATCAAAATATTCACCGAAAAGTCCAGCCCTAATTCTACCAACACCACTTTGATGATACCTGATCAAAGTTATAATCTGTTGTTGTACAAGAATCAACCATTTGATCGCACCAGCTACTCGGCAGTGGTCATACAGAATGTGACCGGGGGATATGCTGTGTATGGATACAGTGCGGCACAACCGTATTTCAATGTGTTGGCCAGTAAGTCCACAGGGCAACTGCGTACAATAACTTCGGGCGGCGCAACTGTGCGTGTGCCTACCTTCTATACCAACACTGTGGTTCAAGTTCCGTATGGAACCATATTCACCAATGAAACAAGTGTTTGTGATTTCTTGTTAAGCTATGGGCAATTACTACAACAACAAGGAATAACCTTTACCGATCGTGCCAATGGATATGTATTGGACTGGGGACAGATGTGCAATGAATTCTTGTACTGGAGCCAACAAGGGTGGGGGGAGAATGCGTTATTGAATCTCAACCCACTAGCAGCAAAACTCACAGTCACTCGTGAGCAAGCAGTGGTAGACAGCATCGCGGTACAAACCATAGATAATGTGTTACTGGATCAGAACAATAGAGAATTGCCCACACGTAATCTCAATGTGGTACGTATAGGCAATACATTTGTTTGTGAGCCATTGACTACTCAGACTTTAAGCTACATTGATCTAAAATACACTACCTATGAGCACATGATTGTGTTAGACAATCAGAGTGTGTTTGGAGATCTTATGTATCAACCTACCACCGGTGCTCGCCAAAACCGGTTGATACTCATAGCATCCAATACTGCTGATTGGACCGGACAAATTGATACGCCTGGATTCATACTCAATCTAGACAATGTGCAAGAATGGACTGGGTTAAAACGCTATACCAAAGGGCAGATAGTCAAGTACAAGAATGTGTATTGGAGTGCGCTAAACATCGTACAACCAAGTGCGCAATTCAACTTCAATGATTGGACACAGAGCGATTACACTCAAATTGAATTGGGATTGTTGCCTAACTTGGCCAACAAAGCTGATCAATTGGCCAACAGTTACAATATCAATTCTGCCAATCTTGAAACCGATAATGATTTGTTAAGCTATGGACTGATTGGGTTCCGTCCTCGCCAGTACATGGCTGCATTAAATCTAGATGATGTGAGTCAGTTGAATGTGTATCGACAGTTCTTGGGCTCTAAAGGCACAATCATCAGTGCAGAGCTGTTCTCCAATGCCAATCTAGGAAAAGAAGCGGCTGACTACAGTATCTATGAAAACTGGGCGGTGTTACGAGCAACATATGGCGCCAATGCCAACCGTAGTTTTGTTGAACTTAGATTGAATCGTGCATATCTCAGCAGCAACCCTAGTCTAGTACAAGTGGTATTGCCACAACAAGCTAGCTCTGCAGATCAACAGATATTGTTTAGCGACATATGGAAGCAAAGTTACAAACTGACTTCTCCAGATTTTATGCCGACTACTACTGTATCGCCTACAGATATACAACTGCCAACTGCTGGATATGTAAATCTTAATGATGCAGATATCACAGTATTTGACATAAACGATCTGGGTAATATCTCGGCCAACCTTGATGCTATTGCAGTTGGTACTTCAATATGGGTCGCAAAAGTAAATGACTACGACTGGAATATCTATCGTGCGCAGGCTGTTCCGGGAGCCATACAGCACGTATGCGACAATCTTGACGGAACCAGCAGAGTGATATTCAGTCAGCCACACGGCTTATCATACAGCGATACCTTGATCATCAACTTCTTTGATTCCGAAGTCAATGGCGTATATAATGTACTAAGTGTGCCCAATATAACCACAGTGAATATTGCGTTCCAATTTACCAACCAACGCACAGTGGCCGATGGTACCGGATTGGGATTCACATTGAAGACCATGCGTGTGGCACAAGCGTCGGACGTGATCAATCTGCCATACGCCAACGACATCCTGCCAGGTGCCATAGTATGGGTGGATAACAATGGTGAAGATCTTTGGGAGGTGATACAGAAACAAGATGTATTCACTAGTTCGTCACAGATCAGCCCAGTACTGTTGGATGCGGGAGAACAATATGGTTCTGCTGTGGCACAGGCCAGCGCAAGAGCAGCATTGTTTGTGGGTAGCCCACGATATGGATTTGGTACAGTCACCGAAAAAGGTGCTGTGTATGTATATGTTAAAAATTCAGGGGACACATACTCTCCGGTCAGCCCAATAGCCGACGCCGATGGCATCCTGACTCTGGATCGTACCGGTGTTCGCGGTTACGGAAATGCTATAGATTTTGGTAATCAAACTTGGGCAGTAGCCGGTGCCAGCAAGAGTCTCGGACCCAGTAGCGAAACTAACAATGGTTATGCTGCGGTGATCTACCGAGATCCTGCATTAGGGCAACCTGGTGTGAATCCATTTGCACAATGGCAGCTATTGACCCTGCCAGGCACCACTACATCAACCACTCCTGGTGCCGGAGAGTTTGGATATTCCGTGGCCATGAGCTTAGATGAACGTTGGATGTACGTTGGTGCTCCAGGGTTGAACACAGTTTATGCTTACGGGCGAGTGACCTGGGAAGACCAATTTATCACGGTGCTAGGCGACGGGGTTACTACTCAATTCCTTATTGGCAACGTGATACAAATCGACAACAGCAGCCAGCTCAAAGTCACATTGGATGGCAATATTCAATTGTCAGGCTATTCAGTGGATGCAGCATTCAACAAAGTCACATTTACCACAGCTCCTGCCTCGGGTGTGTTGATAAAAATGCAAAGAATCAGCAGTCAACAGCTGGATGCACAGACCTATTATGATGTGCCACAGACATCTACCAGTGGCAGCGGCCTTGGTGCTAAATTTACCATAATCCGTGTGCGCGGTGAAGTTGGACAACCGGGTTCAACACAGGGCGGCGTAGGTGCTACATCATTTGGTTCGGGTTATGCCGTGGGTAATACCATAACCATTGCCGGCGCAAGTTTTGGTGGCACCAACAATATTGTGCTTACCATTACTTCAATAGGCACTGGCGGTACATTGGGTAATTTCAATATCGCATATACTGCACCTACGTTGGCTACGGTATTTTCATTGAACGAATATTTCTTCACTGCTACCAACATCTACAGCTTCAGTATTGAAGTCAATAATGTGTTGTATCGCCCCAACATCGATTACACATTCAGCACAGTCACCCAGGATTTGACATTTACCGGAACAGGTCCTGCTGCTGGTGCAGTTATTGTGGCCAGGGCAAAAAGCTATTTCACATATATTAATTCAATCACAGCCATTGGATTAAGTTCATCTGACAGATTTGGTCATTCAATATCCTGTACCACAGATGGCCGCCAACTATTAATTGGCACACCTTACAGTACCGAAAGTGGGAATGTTGAAGCAGGATCTGTATATGTGTTTGATCGCAACGTACAAAGATTTATCTATGGTGAAGATGGCTCAACCGTAACATTTACATTGTTAGGCACCCCGGTGGCACCGATCGGCGTTATTGTTAATAATGTATTCTTGACCAACCAGACTGACAGTGTAGTTGGTGCAGACAACACCTTCTACTGGAATGGTGCCAACACAGTGACCATCAATGCGGACTTGCAATATGGTGACGTGATTGAGATTGAAACCAATCAATTTGCACAGGTGCAAGAGCTTACTCAAAATACCATAGCCAACTTTTCGAATTTTGGGCAGACTGTGGATATCTGCTCATATGATTGCAGTTTGTATTCGGGTGTTCCGCAAAGCAGCGTACAGATCTACAAAGGCGGCGTGGTCGAACGTGATGTAAATCAAAGCCGCATCTACGGAACTATCACATCCACAGTGGCCAATGCTGCACTGACTTCAGGAAATACCTTGCGTGTGAATAACATGGATGTAACAGTTCCTGCTGCCTGGAGCAGCTTGACCACATACAACAAAAATGATGTGGTCTATAACTTGTCAGGTACCACATACACCATCTATCTGGCATTGCAGGCTGTGCCTGCTGCCACAGCACTGAGCAATGCAAGCTACTGGTCATCAGTGACCACAACAACTGTGGCTGCCAGCATCTATGTACGTGCGCTGGCCGCCCACATAAACAGTACAGTTCCAAATGTTGTTGCCATAGTGGATTCAACCGGATATCTTACAGTGTCTGTTAAGAACAGCAATGCAGCACCGGCATTTAATAAATTGCAAGTAGCGCCGGGCTCAGTTGGCACAGCATTCACTACATTGGCATTCAAGACATTTGCATTTACACAAACGATCCTCAGTCCATATCCTGTAAAATATGGTGCGTTTGGATCCAGCGTGAGTGTTTCGGATCAGGCCACCACTGTGGTCGTGGGAGCACCAAACGGTACTCTGTATCTGATCACAGTGTTTGATGATGGCACCACAGATTTTGATGCAGATAGCACCACCTTCATCACCACAGTGAATAACAGTGGTGCTGTGTATGCATATGATTATTTGCCATCTTCGACTCTCAGCATATCAAATCCAGGGCAATTTATATTTGGACAACAGATCAACAACAGCCAGATCAACACATTAGATGGATTTGGCACAGCCGTGAACTATATAGATGGCATTCTAGTAGCAGGCGCACCAAAGAATGATGTAGGAGACAGCACAGCAGATTACGGTCGTGTGTTTGTATTCCAAAATCCCGATCGTAACCCAGCTTGGACAGTGATCAGACAACAACAACCTGTGGTTGATATCAGACTGATCAATGGAGTGTTTGCATATGATCGGGTCACCAGTGCTACTACACAGTTCTTTGATTTCTTTGATCCATTACAAGGCAAGATTCTAGGTGCAGCTAGACAAAATATTGACTACATCGGCGGTATAGATCCGGCCAATTATAATATTGGCCCTACTAGCATCAACGGTGCCACCTGGTGGGACGGACACACAAGCGAAGTATGGTGGGACACCAGTACTGTCCGATTCATTGACCCTAATCAAGACGACATAACTTATGCTAGTCGTCGTTGGGGACAACTATTCCCGGGCAGTTCTGTAGATGTATATCAATGGATACTGAGTCCGGTACCTCCGATCAACTATACCGGACCGGGAACACCATACAGCACAATCAGCTACAGCATCAATACCAGACTTACCAGAGACGGCATATTTGCTACTGAATATTATTTCTGGGTGCGAGGTATCACAACCACAGCTACTCAACAAGGTAAAACACTGAGTGTGGCCACTGTGGCACGATATATCACTGACCCTAAATCCAGTGGTATCACTTACATGGCACCTATAAATGCTAGCACCATTGCCCTGTACAATGCCGCTGAGTACATCGTGGCATCTGATACAGTGATCAACATATCTTTTGACAGAGAAGCCACAGACAGTAACGTACATACTGAATATGAACTAATAGCCGAAGGCAAACCAGACGCCTTCTTGAGTACCAATCTCTATCGTAAGTTACAAGACAGCTTCTGCGGTGTGGATACCTTTGGCAACAACGTACCAGATCCAAATCTCGGCCCGGCTGAGCGATATGGTGTGCAGTTCCGCCCACGACAAAGTATGTTTGTGGATAGATTTGCTGCACTTAAAAACTATCTCACCAGGGTCAATGATGTGTTGTCCATGTATTCAATCTCAGAAAGTCGCAGTTTTAATTTGCTCAACAGCGCCGAACCTGAACCAAGTGCAGCAACTGGTTTATGGAATCTACGTGTGGCGAATTTAGAGATATTGGGATTCCAAAACATCTATACTGTACCATTGGGCTATCGCTATTTGGTAGTGACCGACAGCGACAACAAAGGTCTATGGACCATTTACACAGTGGCAGCCAGCGATCAAACAGCAGGCAAAAGACTTCTACGACTATCGTTTGTGCAAGGATACAACACAGCCGACTATTGGAGTTATATCGACTGGTATCTTCCAGGATACAATTCCAGCAGTAAAGTCATAGCCACAATACCTAATAAAGCTGGATTAGATACATTAACCGTGGCAGTGGGTAGTAGTGTGAAAATCACAGCCAATGCTCAAGGTAAATGGGAAATATATCTATTGACCGATGCGGGATGGGAACGTGTGGGATTACAGGATGGTACTATTGCATTCTCGGCCGAATTGTGGGATTATCAATTGGGCAGATTTGGATTTGACATTGAAGTATTTGATGCACAATATTATGATCAAGAACCTGTAAAAGAAACACGAAAAATCATACAAGCGATTAATGAAGAATTGTTGATTGACGAATTGGCGATTGAACGCAATCGTGCATTGACATTGGTATTCAATTTTGTATTGAGCGAATTCTCTGCACCAGAATGGTTAGTCAAGACCAGCTTGATCGATGTGGATCACAGAATTCGAAATCTAGTACCTTATCAAAACTATCGTAGGGACAATCAAGAATTTGTGCTGGATTACATAAAAGAAGTCAAACCTTACCATGTGCAATTACGTGAGTTCAATCTACGATATAACGGGCTTGATCAATTCCAGGGCAGTCTCACTGACTTTGATTTACCAGCCTACTACAATACCACACTGACCACACCTCAATATACTAGTCCTATATTGCTGCCTTATCAACACGGATCGTCAGATGTGGCCAACTTCTTAAGCGATTTGCCTGCTAACAGCACAGTATGGAACACATTCCCGTACGATCAATGGTACAACAACTATCTGCTGACCCTTACTGCTGTAACAATTGTTGATAATGGTACAGGATACACAGAACCTCCAATAGTGATTGTGGGTGATGCATGGACCAGTAATACCTCTGTGACTATCAATCAGCAACTGTTCTATGCAAACAACAACACAACCAATCTCTACACAGTGGTCGTGGATGGAATCACTGGAATCGAGCCACCTACTTTCACTACCAGTGGGTTACAAACCAACGGTACTGCTACTCTGGCATATGCTGGACTGGCTGCTGAAGCAACTGCTGTAATTAACAGTTTAGGACAAGTAGTGGCAGTGAATGTCACTTACTCTGACGCAGTTTATCGATCGACTCCGAGCATATCGTTCAGCGGCGGTGGCGGTGTTGGCTCTGGAGCCATAGCATATGCAAGGATCACTCCGGGATTGGCACGTAGCTTCAAGACCACGATCAAGTATGATCGATTCCAATACTTTAGCGATGTAAGAGATTGGAGCCCGAGCGGAACATATCAAGATGGGCAATTAGTACGCTACGATGATCGTGTGTGGCAAGCTGCCAGTGCAGATTCCACAGCAGTGGTGGGTCCCACATTCAATCTTGAAGATTGGACATTGATCCCAGCTAGAGATTTAACTGGTGTCGATCGTACCATGGGTCTATATGTTGCCGGACCAAATCAACCCGGATTGGATTTGCCGTTGTTGATTGACGGTGTGGACTATCCAGGAGTGCAAGTGTATGGAAATTACTTCCTGGACACAGCTCCCGAGGATGCTATATATGCCAGCACATTCACTGATACAACACTTGGTAACACATTTACCAGCATCAACGTAGATGGCGGTGAATTTATCGGATTGTACGAAGGGCATGCCCCCGAAGAACTAGTGAATGGTGCAGAATTTGACACACTTGACCTGCGTGTTTATACACGTCCAGGTGCTGATTGGAACAGAGATGGGCATGGATTCCAATTAGCGGACACTCGTTATCTTTACGAGGCTGCGGTAACAGACACATTCAGTTGGGCAGGCCTGGTAGAGAACCCAGTGGGAATCTTCGTAACAAATACCACTACTAATCTTCCATTGGCTCTGAATATTGATTATTCAGTGGATTGGGTTCTACAAACAATCACAGTACTCACTGTGGCCAACGGAGATATACTTAGCGTCACGGCATATGAATTAGGTGGCGGCAATCAATTGTATCGTGATAATTTCACGGGAACAGGATCTCAGACCACAATTATTCCAGTCAATTCTGCACAAATAATCAGTATCGCAGTATTTGTAAATGGTGTATCTACTACTGTAGTGGGGTGGACTCCATACACACCTAGTGTAGATTGGAATCAACTAAACAGCTATGCCAAACAAGACCTGGTCAATACCAATGATGGCAGTTCAGCAGAGACTTATTATCGTGCATTAAAAGATGTGCCTGCCGGTATCGATATTGCTGATCCATTGTATTGGTTAGAATATGTTCCTACTTTGCAATCAATTGTTGATCTAGGGGCAGTATATGATGATACCGATGGTATAGCACTAGTTGCGTTTGGGGTATCTGTCATAGATGCAGGGTACTTTATCATTGGCCGACAATATACCATCACAGAAGTGGGTACAACTAATTTTGTGGCCATCGGTGCTGGAGCAAATACTGTAGGAACAGTATTCACTGCTAGCGGAATTGGATCGGGCACTGGTAAAGCATCTACAGTGTATAGTTGGAGCGCGCCACAAACACAATATATTGTAGCAGATTCTAATTTTGTCACGTTCAAGAGTACCACATTGACCAATTCAGTACAAGGTAGCAATCTTGCTAACATGATAGTTGATCGCAATGGGTTGAGATTACAACCTCCGGAAGGTCGTGAATGGACCAGTGACGGTAGTTCATTGGCATTTGCATTGCCTAACCGTGGGGGGTACAGTCAATCGATTATAAATGCCACAACAGACGTTATTGTGTGGGTAGATAACATACTACAACAACAAAGTATTGGTGGTGTGCCTGGTGTTTATAGTGTGACACCTTATTCAGGAACTAACGATCGTGAGGTCGTGTTTAATGTACCACCTCCTGCTGGTGCTCGTATATTGATCACAGTGACCACTCAAGCTGGATATCAATTGGCCGGTACCACTTTGCAGATTGTGGGAGCAGTCAATCTCGACGACTTGTTTAGTGTAACAACCTTCAATGATACTTCACAACAATATCCGCTGACCTTGGTATTCAACGGTCCAATAGTTACTGGTGTGGAAATTGTAGATCCATTTGACCCATTGCCAAATGATCCGGCATATAACAGCCAGCCGGGAAGTTTTGATTATGCAACAGTGAATGATACACAATGGAGTTACTCATACAGCAAAGGAGATGCGGTGTATGACAATCAATTCTGGTTAGAGCGTGCCAATGTCAATGCTGCTAGATTATGGGTCACACTAGATGGATATGCTCTGACCAATAGCATAGATTACACAGTGGAAGGTGAATATCTCATACTGGGATCAGGTGCCATCGAGCCCGGCCAGATAATGGCCATAACCGAAGTGACCAGCAGCATAGTGCCTGATGCAATGGCATTCCGCATATTCCAGGACATGCGTGGAGTACAAGCCACATATCGTATCACACCTGCTAGTACCACAGCATTGATGCAACCACTCACTGCAACCGGTAATATCATGTATGTTGAAGATGCTAACGCATTGGGACAGCCTAACTTAGATATTGGTGTGTTTGGTGTTTGCACCGTAAATGGCGAACGTATCATGTATCGTGGCATTAATCTGGTAGATAACAGTATCAACGGGCTCATGCGAGGTACTGCTGGTACAGCAGCAGCAGATCATGACACAGGCGCAGCAGTATATGATCTTAGCCGTGGTAATCTGTTACAGAGCAGTTATCAAGATTACATAGTTTCAGACACTAGCATAGGTGATGGATCTACCACGGTATTCTATGCACCTAGCATAAATGTTGATGATTTTGTTGACAGCAGTAGCGAAGCACCTGCTATCGAAGTATATGTTGCTGGCATCCGCCAGTATGCCTACAGTGACACCACTGCTACCAGCCAATACCGTTGGTTTGTGACAGATTTTGATCCGTTGGCTGTGGATTTTGTTGTGGATGACACTGCATATCCACCATTGCTACCACCTGTGGCCAATGTAGAAGTCACAATATTGGTACGCCACGGAGTGACTTGGTATCAACGCGGGCCGACCACTCCAAGTGATGGTATTGCTCTGCAAGATACTGAAACTATTGCTGCAAGGTTTTTACGTGGTCTATAAACAAGGTAAATAAAATATCATGCCAACTACAACGCCAACCAAGCCAGTGATACCTGTGCCAGCACCACGGCCCAAAAAGCCCAATGAAAATGGGACAATTTCGGTGCAAGCTCACATGAGGATCTACGATCCAAAAACACAAAAAACCTATGTGGAGGGGCGAGCATGATCACTCCAGGGCTGTGCAAAATTGAAGGATTTGTAAAGATACATGATCCAAATTCCGGAGAAATATTAGTGGATAAAAAGAATGCTATCCACTATGAAAACATCTCTATCGCTATGGCGCAAACTCTGAGCAATAGAGATCTAGGATATATCTATCTAATGGCATTCGGCAATGGTGGCAGTTCGGTGGATCCAACCGGTGTAATCACATATCTACCCCCGAATACCACTGGGCAAAATGCAGACTTATACAATCAAACCTATCAAAAAGTAGTGGATGATAATTCAGCAGCTGACACTGATCCTGAAAATAACAAAATGACTGTGTTACACACATCGGGTAATCTTTACACTGATATTTTGGTAAGTTGCTTGCTGGATTATGGCGAGCCTCCAACACAGCAGGCTTTTGATAATTCAACCAATTTCAATGGTGAATATGTTTTTGACGAACTAGGTCTAAAATCCTGGAATGGATCGTCGGAAAATCTTCGATTGATTACGCACGTAATTTTCCACCCAGTGCAAAAGAGTTTAAATCGGCAAATACAGATCGACTACACGCTGCGGATCCAGACATTGACTAACATCAATGCTGTATAAATATTGATAACAGGAACAGGTAATTCAAAATGGCATACACAATCAATCTAACTAACGGTACAATTTTTGCTACTGTCGCAGATGGTACCGTTAATACCGCTAGTAGCATGACACTGGTAGGTAAAAACTACGCCGGCTACGGTGAATTTCTAGACGAAAACTTTATCCACTTGCTGGAAAATGCTGCAAATACCACTGCACCAGGTGCACCGCTCACTGGGCAATTATGGTGGGACAGCACCAACGCATTGATGAAAGTGTACAACGGTACAGCTTTCAAGGTCATGACCGGATCTACCAGCGCATCCAGCGCACCCAGCAATGTTATCACAGGCGACCTATGGTGGGACACAACCAATTCGCAATTGAAAGTTTACAACGGCGCTTCCTGGACTGTGGTCGGCCCAGCCTACACTTCTGCTGAAGGAACAGCAGGTGCTATTCCAGAAACGATCACTGATTCGGGCGCTACTCCTCACTATGTGACCAGCTTGTATGTGAACAATACCAGAGTGGCCATCGTCAGCAAGGATTCCAGTTTTACCCCATCCTCGCCTACCGTTACCACATTCCCTACCATATACAATGGTATTACACTGTATAACACTGGTTCTCCTGTGTTTGCAGGCACAGTGACCAATGCAGCATTGTTGGATAACTTGGACAGTACTGACTTCATGCGCGCCACGGCCAACACATCCACTACCGGCACATTGGCTGTGCTAAACAATTTTGGGCTTACTGTGGGTGCTGCTAACGTATTTGCAGTGAATACCACCACCACTGATGCCAATATCAAGAGTGCAATCTCCGGCGGCAACTTGGTGATCCAGGCCAACGTGGGCGGCACAACTTATAACGTAGCTCAAGCAGTTGGTGCCAATGGTACGTTTGCTGTGTCAAATGCCATGACTGCTGGCACTACAATTTCTGCTACAGGCAACATCACAGGTGGTAATCTACGAACTGCTGCGCAGGTTAGTGCAACTGGTAACGTAACTGGTGGAAATATTATTTCTGTTGCTGCGGTGTCGGGTGTATCACTGGTATCTTCGGGCAACGTGGATAGCGGCAACTTGCGCACCAGCGGATTGATCTCAGCGGCAGGCAATATTACTGCCGCAGCTAATGTGGCAGGCACTTTCTTCCTGGGCAACGGTAGTCAATTGACCGGTCTAAGTCTGGGTGTTAGTGTTACCAAGTTTGTTAATGGCACCAGCGAAGGTAATGTGGGTGCTACCAACGGCAACATCAACTTTAACGTGGCTGGTGTAAGCAATGTGGTAGTGATTGATACCACCACTTTGTATGCCAATGTACTGAGCGCACAGAGCATCACCAAATCTGGATCCAACGCCGTTGGTAATATTGGATCCAGCACCAGCTTCTTCAACACTGTGTTTGGTAACATTTACAATGGCAGTATCCTCAGTGTAACAGGTACCGTAACTGCTGCCGGGGCAGTATTGTCAGGGAACGTCAGTGCTAGCGGTTATCAAGGAACCACACTTTCGGTGACTGGCAATATCACCGGCGCCAACATAAGTACGTCTAGCATCGCCAAAACTGGCAGCAATGCAGTGGGCAACATCGGTAGTTCTAGCAATTACTTCAATCAAGTGTTTGCCACAGCTACCACAGCTTTATATGCTGACGTTGCTGAACGCTTTGCAGCCGATGATGTATTAGAACCGGGCACAGTGGTCGAATTAGGTGGAACCCAAGAGATCACTAGATCTGTTGTGGATCTAAGTGAAAATGTTTTTGGTGTTATCAGCACAAACCCAGCATACACCATGAATGGCGGAGCAGGAGAAGATTCCACTCACCCCAAAGTGGCCATGACCGGACGTGTTCCAGTCAAGGTTGTTGGCGTTATCCGCAAAGGCGATCGATTGGTTTCTGCAGGCGCTGGCCTGGCAAGAGCAGCAAAAACAGGGGAAGCTACGGCATTCAATGTAATTGGAAGAAGTCTGGTTGACAAACACACCCAGGATTCAGGTACAATTGAAGCCATAGTAACCATCAAGAACTAAACAGGAACTGACCAATGACTTATTCATCAGGTGGATTAATTCAAGCAACAGACTATAATGGTTTTGTTAGCACAACGGCCAATGCTAATATCAATGATGTTTGGAATACTGCGTATGGGCAAACTGCGTTAGCCACAGTGGCTGCTGCCGGCACAGTATCTGCCACCCAATGGGCCAGTCTGGTCAATACTTTGAGCAGTCTAGGAAGCCATACCAATACGACTCTTACCGCAAGGTCGGCCCCCACTGCTGGTAGTACAATCAGTGTGCTAGCAGCAGTCAACACCGATCTTACCAATGTTACCACCAACAGATACAATGCAGTTTCACAAGGCACGCAATACACTGGGTGGACCGGTACCAACTCTAAGACAGGCGGTACATCGGGTGCAGCATGGACCATAACATTTACAAACACAGTGACATTCTCCAGTGCTGCGGCTGCCGGATATTTTTTCAACGCCGGTGGCACTATCAAAATTCAAGTAGCCAAATCTAGTACCGGGCTCACCGGCGATCCACCGTGGAATGACTTGTCCAGCACACTATGCGGTGCCATTTATCTTACCGCTGGTGCAGCATCAGCCACCATCGCTGGTACAGCATACACAGGTACAACCAAGATCGGCGGGACAGGAACCCCGGCAATTTTATCAACTGGAACTGGATGGAATCAACTTGCATCTGGTGCTGCTGCCACAATCGTTTACAAACAATTTTCTGCAACTGCACCATATACCACTGACTTTATCCAACACAGTTTGGCCAAAGATGCAACTGGGTCTGTTCTCACCATCACAACCCTTTGGTCTGCCAACGATTCTGGCCCCGGAGATCCTGACCCAATATCAGGCGGAACTGCTGCCAGTGGCGCCACTCCAGGAACTGCACCTTGTACCATTGTCACATACTTTCCCCCAGAAACAACATATCTTTCTAATACATGGGGAACTCCAACAGTGACTGCCACCACTGTCTGATCGTAAAGGGTCCAAAAACCCTTTACTTTTGATTGCATATCGTGTAATATGCACATATGGACACAGAAAGTTTAATCTCACATGCCCGCTCTAGATTCAATCACGAATCTGCTAGACGCTTGCTTAAAGAAAAATATGAGGCTCGGATGCTGTTTGCCCACGCCGGTGGTATGTGGCGCGCTGGTCCTGAACTCTTGGTATTACTGGCCACTGTGCCACCTGGTGACGCAGTAATATTAGACTTGTACGAAACACCAGTAAAAATCAATCCTGAACAACTGAGACTCATGGCCATGCAACACTGGCAAGAACAGATGAATGCCTGGTTAGTAGAACATGATGAGTTAAGCAAAAAACGATGACCACTGGTGCATTGATATTTGCGTTCAATAATGAAAAAACTGACTATATAGCCATGGCAGCTTGGTCGGCACGAAACATACACAGACATCTTGAGATTCCGGTAGCAGTGGTCACTGACTATGAATACCATGCAGATCTGTCAGTATTCGATCAAGTGATCTTTTCAGAGTCCAGCTCAGGTGGCTCAAGGAATTTTGAAGATTACCAAGCAACCGTGACCTGGCACAACGCCGGCAGACCCGATGCATACCATCTCACACCCTGGCACAATACTCTATTATTGGATGCTGACTACATAGTGGCCAGCGACAATTTACGTGGCATCTGTAGCAACGGTAGAGATCTGCAGGCCTACGCAAGGTCTGTGGATGTGCATGGAAGGCAAGACCTAGATTGGTTTGGAAATCCGTTGATGCCCATGTCATGGGCCACGGTGGTGCAATTTCAAAAATGCCCACAGGCCAAATACATATTTGATTGCATGAACATGATCAAACAGCACTGGCAGCATTACAGAGATATCTACCATATTCACAGCAGCACATACCGCAATGATTACTCACTGAGCATGGCCATGAACATCGTGAATGGGCATGTGCTACCCCACAATGCAATCTTGGGTGCATTGACCAATGTGTATCCCAGTGACACACTGACACAAACGCAGGAAGATTGCTATCGTATCACATGGACAGATTCAGCTGGAAAGAAACACCATGTGGATCTAGCCAATCAGGATCTGCATGCCATGGGCAAAAGAGATTTAGAGGTCATAGTTGAAAGTCATAGAAGAGCAAGGCTATCTCATAGCAGCCTGGAACTCGCCCACGGTTGATTACTTCAACTGCGCGAAGTCACTGGCACAAACACTCAAGCACTGGCATCCTGATGCCAGGGTGTGCTTGGTCACGGATCAAGATGTCACAGATACTGTATTTGATCATGTGCGTGTGATCACACGAGTCAATCTTGACAATGCCTACGCAGATGATTGGCAAGTGTTCTATCAATCTCCATTCCGAGAAACCATCAAACTGGAAGCCGACATGTGGATCACCAGTTCAATCGATCACTGGTGGAACCTGTTCCGCAAGCGTGATCTGGTGATCAGCACAGGTTGCAGAACCTGGCAAGATCGGGCCAGCCCAGCAAGAAATTATCGCCGAGTGTTTGATGCAAACAACTTGCCCGATGTGTATAACGCTATCACTTACTGGAGACTGAGCCCAACTGCAAAAGAGTTCTTTGGGCTGGTGCGTAACATATTCGAGCATTGGGCAGAGTACCGCAAACTACTGAAGTTTCCAGAAGATGTGCCATCAACTGATCTTGTGTATGCTGTGGCAGCACACATAATAGGACCCGAATCAGTGACTTTGCCGTTTGCTACATATCCCCGGATAGTGCATATGAAACGGCATCATGCTGGTACCCAAACAGAAAACTGGACCAAAGAGCTGATCTGGGAATGGGATCGAGGAAATCTGCGTGTTCAGACCCTAGCACAATCAGGAGCATTTCACTATCATGTCAAACCAACCCTTAACTGAAGAACAATTCTGGGCTGCATTGTATGCAATGCCCGAGCCTCGACCGGTGTTCTTTAGATTGTACCACGACGATCAAGGACGTATATTATTCTACAGCATGGAAGATGTTCCAGGTACATATATTGAGATTGATGCCGAGACTTTTGCGCGGTCCTACACCAACATGAGAGTGAAGGATGGAAAGTTGATTGAAATAGCACGGACCACCAGTGTAAAACTCATTCCCGGAGACACTGGCACACCTTGTGATCCTACTGATGTGAGCATAGTGGTGTCAGAACAACAACCCACTACCAAATGGAGCAAAAGAACATATGAATCAAATTGATATAGCAGACTTAGATTGTATCTATCTCACCTACGACGAGCCACAACGTGAAGAGTTTTGGGTAAAGATAAAAAACATGATCCCGTGGGCCAAGCGTGTGGATGGCATCAAAGGATCGGACGCAGCACACAAAGCCGCTGCCGCAGCCAGTGATACCGAGCGTTTCATCCTGGTAGATGGTGACAACTTGCCATCCGCAGATTTCTTCAACAAGACATTGCAATTCCCCACAGCTGACTATGAACGAGCAGTGTTCCGGTGGCGTGCCAGAAATCATGTGAATGGACTCATGTACGGCAACGGCGGCATCAGCTCATGGACACGTGAATTTGCAAATGCCATGCGTACCCATGAAGCCACCGACGGCCGCACAGAAACACAAGTGGAGTTTTGCTTTGATCCGTTGTACTGGGCCATGCATGATTGCTACAGCACAACCTACCCGGCTCAATCGCCATTCCATGCATGGCGCGCTGGATTCCGCGAAGGTGTAAAGATGTGTTTGAACAAAGGTGCCCGGCCTACTGTTGAAGAATTCAAGAATCAAGTGTTGAGAAATCTCGACCATTTGACCATATGGCATAATATTGGTTCGGACGTGGAAAATGGAGAGTGGTGCATGGCTGGTTCCAGACAAGGTACCTACATGACCATGCTGACCAATTGGGATCATACGTTGGTTCAAGATTTTGATGCGTTAGCTGAAATTTGGGAAACCGTGAAAGATGTCCAACCACGCATACTAAGTAACCAGTTAGGTCCTGAGATTGGTACTCAATTGGACTTGCCAATGGCCATCCTAGAGGCTGAACAGAGTGCGTTTTTCAAATATCACTATCGATCAAATTGGCATAACCGTGGTGCCATGGTTCGAGAGATAGATGTAATACGCCAGCAAGAAGGATGGTGATATGCTTAAAATAATCAATTTAGATTATGATTTTTCAAAGATTTTGTCTGCTGACTATGCTCAACATGAAGGTAGCTGTATCAGCCACCAGGTTTATGAACTAACAGATATCCATGATCGGTATGGAGGATTTCCTACTACCTATTGTTATGAAAATACCAAAATACATCAACTATGGTGGGAAAAAGACGATGTTGATTTTGTAGAGATTGGGCGACAATTAGGAATGGAAGTAATTACGGTCAGCAGTATTTCTCAGCCACCGGGATGTGTGATACCGCTACACCGAGATACCTTTTATCAAATCAACAAACAATATCCGGATAGAACAGAACCCAAAGTCCGTGCCAACATTTATCTTGAAGATTGGAAACTAGGACATTTTCTTCAATACGATGATGAGATAAGTGTTAAATGGAATGCAGGCGACGGACTATTGTGGGACTCTTCCCACTTGCATCTATCAGCCAATGCAGGCATGCAAAACAAGTACACATTACAAGTATCGGGATTTCTAATAGAATGAGATTTAAAATTATTCCAGCTGATACTTTTATCTGGAATCTGTCAGAGTTGGTTGATTTTTTAATAGAATATCAAAATCAAGACATTGTTATAATCAATGGCACCGAAGGATGCTGTTCGACCACCATTGGGTTATATAAGTGGTTGGATAAATTTAAATTTAGTAATGTTACCATAGAAACCGGTAACATATTGGAAAGTCATAATCAATACAAAGTTTCCTATACGGCCCCGTGGAAATTTCTCGACATAGCAAGACCGATTGATCGGGCTCATCATATATGGAATCGTCAATCGATATTTGGGACGTTATATGGTCGCCCGCTATGGCATAGAATAGGTATTGCATCCCATCTACTATCGTCGCATAAGTCTATCAGTGAGATTGGTTGTTTGATTAATCCTGCAGATTCAGACCAACGAGAACTATTTGAAATTCTAGAATTGTGGAAATATGATCCTAATAGCTTAATTAAATTTTCTAATGTGTTTTCTCAGTTTCCGTGCTACCATCAAGATGTTGATCAATACACACCTGGTGCAACACTAACTGACGGATTTGTTAAACAAACGGAAAGAGTATACAAGAATTTCTTCATTGACATAGTGGCAGAAACTTACACTAGCGGTAATTCTTTTTTCATAACTGAAAAAACAGTACGTCCCATGCTGCTGAAAAAACCATTGATTTTAATGGGTGCAAAAGATTGCCTAAATTATCTAAGGCAAATGGGATTCAGAACATTCGGCGATTTTTGGGACGAAACATATGATGGGTATGAAGGCCGTGAGAGATATTTGCGTATATTAGATCTAATAGATTGGATCGCAGGGCATAGTCACGATCGGTTGGAAACCATGTATTGGGATATGCAATATACATTAGATCACAATTATAATCTACTGATTAATCAGCACTACAACACAGATATAACAAAAATATAATGAATAAAAGCAATTTTCTATCATCTGCTGAACAGATGCACCGCGATTTGGGGCCAGCATTGTGCTTGGCCAAATGGAAACAGGTGAGCCTACATTTGCCCACTGGACTCAATAACAGTTGTTATCATCCACCACTACACACAATTGATCCAGTGGCAATAGCAGTTAATCCTGCGGCTCTGCATAACACTGATCATAAAAAATCTCAGCGAAAGATAATGTTGCAGCAAGAACGTCCTAAAGAATGTAGTTATTGCTGGAACATGGAAGACCTAGGCCGGCTGAGTGATCGACACTACAGATCAGGTGAGCCGTGGGCAGCCGTGGATTTTGAACAGATAAAAAATTCGACAGGAGATGAAGATGTTGTTCCCAGTTATGTTGAAGTCAATTTCAATCATGCTTGCAATCTGCGGTGCAGTTATTGCAGCCCTCAGTTTAGTAGTTCATGGGCAGATGAAGTGTCTAGACTTGGTGCATATCCTACCCTGGTGCCTCATAATGCTCCTGAGCATTTCACTGGGAGCCGTCGCCCTATACCTGCCCGCGAACACAATCCTTATGTAGAAGCATTCTGGTCATGGTGGCCCACTCTGTACCCTGAACTCAAGCACTTCCGCATGACCGGTGGTGAGCCCTTGATGGATCGCAACACCTATCGAGTGTTTGACTATGTGTTGGATCGCCCCAAGAGTGATTTACACCTAGCAGTGACTTCCAACTTTAGTGTAGAGCCGGAACTATCCAGCAAATACTTTGACTACGTTAAAAGATTATGCGACACTGATATTGAACATTTCATGCAGTATGTGAGTGTTGATTCGGGCATCGGGCCTCAAGCCGAATACATCCGACATGGATTGGATTTTGAACGCTTACAGAACAATGTGGAAACATATCTTCGAGATATTCCACATCGCAATAGCCTTACATTTATTGTGACCATGAACAACTTGTCAGTCACAGGATTTCTACCACTGATGAAGTGGATCTTAGAGTTGAGAAAAACCCATAGCCGAACATATCAGCGTGTGTGGTTTGATACACCTGTGCTGCGACAACCTGCGTGGCAAAGCCTACAGACCCTGCCGGAAAGCTATGCTGCAAAGCTAGAACAAGCACGAGACTTCATGTTGGCCAATCTAGAAACAGAATCAGACTCATTCCATGGATTCAAGGACTATGAAGTTCAACGACTGGAGCGTGACATAGCCTGGATGCGATCAACCGTAAACGCAAGTACCCAAGATCTGGCAGACTTCTATAGATTTTTCACCGAACACGATCGTCGCAGAGGCACAGACTTTGAGACCACATTTCCCGAAATGCTCACCTGGTGGCGACAATGCAGCTTACATGCTAGGTAAGTACCGAATCATAGTGGATGAATGGGCTGAGGTTTGGGATCTACTCAAGCCCTATGCCGACGGCAGCTTCTGGCGCTGGAGTGATCTTGATCTTGATCCTGATGCAGTGTATGTTGTTGGTCGTGTGGTGCTCAAAGAGAACTGGCAATCCATAACTGACTGGGCACGAGCACATCCAGGTCGCATAGTGTTTTCCAATCCCGCCGAAGGATCGCAAACCATATTACTGCAACTCAAACGGTTGGTGATTTCTGAACAAATAAAGTCAGGAGAGATATTGCTGCTGACGTCAGGCGATCTTGAACCAGGTTTGAACTACTGCAAGACTGATTGTTATTTCTCCAACATCGTAGAATACCTTGAAAACATCAGCGCACATGAATCGTGGTCGCAGGTGTATCACAAAACAAACAAGCCATACGACTTTTTGTTCTTGAATGGGCGACTACGTCCGCATCGTAAGTATCTCATTGATCAACTACGACAACATCAGCTGCTGGATCGTGCGCTATGGACCAACCTTGGCGATCAAGTGGAGATGAGTTGGACCAGTGCGTTAGAGACCGAACTTGTCGAGCCAGTGAGATTGTTGCCTGAACAATATGAAATACCTCGTGCTTTGCCCAACATGCATTCATTGCCCGCAGGATTTGTCAAGCATCATTTGTTTGCCAACACCTGGGGCGATGCCATAGTCAATCCCGCAGCATACGTAGACACATCCTTTTCACTGGTCACAGAGACCATATTTGATTATCCACACACGTTCCGCACTGAGAAGATCTGGAAACCCATGATCATGTGCCATCCATTTGTGGCAGCTGCCAACCGTGGGTATTATCGAGATTTGCATGCAGCAGGGTTTGAAACATTTGGCAAATTGATTGACGAGTCATTTGATTACATAGACGATCCTACCGATCGTGCCAACAGAGTGGTCGCAGTTGTTAAAGATATATGCTATAATGGTGCTGAGGCTTTCTTGGAGGCTGCTAGAGTTACGTGTAAATACAACTATCAGCAGCTTCGTGAGCATAATAAACAAGAACGAGCCCTGCTACCCGCAAATTTACTCCAACACATTGATGACCGATCTAGAATTTAAGCAACAGGTGTTAGACGCCAAGAGTGCAAGTTTTTGTGCAGCAAAATGGTACAACGCTACCATCTGGTTGGGCAGTGGCATGACTACCAGTTGTCATCACCCGCCGGCCCATTTGGTGGACATTGATAAAGTCCGGGCCAACCCTAGGCTGCTGCACAATACTGATCAGAAGAAAGAAGATCGTCGCAAGATGATAGCAGGTGAACGACCCAGTGGCTGTGAGTATTGTTGGAAGATAGAAGACATGGGCAGTGATGCTGTCAGTGACAGAGTATACAAGAGTAAAATTTACCCAATAGAGTTGTTAAATGAAGCACATACCAATCCGCCTGATCAAGACTTCAACCTCCGTACCTTGGAGATTGCTTTTGACCGTACTTGTCAATTTGCTTGCAGTTATTGTAATCCTGCATTCAGTAGCACTTGGGTTCGGGACATACGCAAAAATGGACCCTATCGAGATCTTGTGTCTGATGGTCGTAATCACTTCACTCACGATCATGGCAGTAGTCAGCTTTATAGCTTCGGTGAAACCAATCCTTATGTGGAGGCGTTCTTTGCGTGGTGGGAGTCAGACCTACATCGAACCCTCCAAGAACTGAGAATAACCGGTGGCGAACCCTTGATGTCGGGCGAGACTTGGAAACTGATTGATTGGTTCCGAAACAATCCAGGGCGCAGCCAAACACGCCTGGCCATCAATTCAAACCTGGGCACAGCAGTGGATCTAGATCGATTGCTGAACAGCATCGATGGGTTAGAAGTAGATTTGTATACATCTAACGAAAGTGTAGGCCTGCAAGCAGAATACATCAGAGATGGATTAGTGTGGGATGATTGGGCCAACAATGTAGAACGCTTGCTGGATAGCAGAAAGTTCCGTGGCATACACATCATGAACACCATCAATGCATTGTGTTTGTATTCGCTGGATCAGTTCTTGGAATGCATCATGAACTGGAAAATAGAATACGGACGTGATGCTGTGAGTTTCACTCTAAACATCTTGAGATTCCCCAGCTTTCAGTCGCCCTTGGTGCTGCCCGACGAACTACGCACAATATTTCGCAAGCGGTTGGAAGTATGGCTGGACGCTTGGTGGGACAGTGAATTCTTGCATGAGCACGAAGTCAATCATGTGCAACGCTTGATTGATTATCTCGACATTGTGAAGACCCCACATTCAGAAGCATTTGACCGGCCTCAACTGCTAAATGACTTCAAGCAGTTCTACACACAATACGATCAACGTCGAGGCAAAGTCTTTAGCCTGGCATTTCCTGCACTAACCCCCTGGTATGACGCACTATGACACTAGAAGAAAAAATAACAGAACTCAAATCTCAATTTGATATAGTTGCGATAGTTAATCTTGATCCATGGCACGATCTGCACGAACATGATAAAAAGTCTTGGATGAGAGAAACGCTTGGGCCTATATACCGAGACTCTTATCTCGACAAACAGCGTATTTTGTTTACAGTCTCGCGAGGAGGTGTATACGCAGATCAACAAAGTCTGGCAGGGCAGTTGATCACACAACTACAGCGCAGACTCAACGAAGTAGACATATCTAATTTTTTTGTTATAGTACTGACCAACGATGTAACAATACAAGAATCTTATATTGCTCATTATCAAGAATTTTCAACCGATATGGTTCCAATGACGATTGACGTTTATTCTGTTGAAATCACGCAGCGTCGTAGACAAGATAAGATGTCTAAGAAAACAAAACTCGGTAGCTATCAATATACGCATCTAGATCCAATGAAGATTGACATTGAAGATCTTACTGAACAAGAACAATTTTTACTCACCAAAAGTTCTACATTTTGCATGTACCCTTGGATACATTTTCATGCTTATCCCACCGGGTCGGCGCACCCATGTTGCATGGCAGATATGCAATTTCCAATTGGGGATATGAGAAAAAATACCATTAGAGAAATATGGAATCAGGAACCTCTTAAAGAAATACGCAAGCAGATGCTGAATGAACAAGCAGTAACAGCTTGTAACAGATGCTACGAACAAGAATCCACAGGATTTGTCAGTGGAAGGATGAGTGCTAATAAACATCACGGCCATCTAATCAACCGTATACATGAAACCAAACCAGATGGAACATTAGACAGATTTGAACTGACCTACTGGGATATAAGATTCTCAAATCTTTGCAATCTCAGCTGCCGCAGTTGCGGTCACATCTTTTCAAGTTCATGGTATAAAGACCAGGCCAAACTAGCAGGGCCTGAATGGAAAAAAACTCACAAGGTATTGAACTATGCAGGTAGATTTGAAACTGATGCATGGGATCAACTGGTAGAACATATCGAGCATGTGGAGCAAATCTACTTTGCAGGGGGCGAACCCTTGCTAATGGAAGAACATTACAAGATTCTTGATGAACTGGTTCGGCAAAAAAAGTTCAATGTTCGATTGATTTATAATACTAATTTTACACATACCAATCTCAAAGATCGGAGCGTGTTCGAATATTGGAAACTATTTGATTCTGTCAGTGTAGGCGCCAGTCTCGACGGTTCAGGGCGTTATGGAGAATACATACGTAAAGGTACCGAGTGGAACAAGATAGAACAAAATAGAATTGACATGTTAAAGATCTGCCCGGATGTAGATTTTTACATCAGCCCTACTCTTAGTATAATGAATGCGTGGCACTTGCCCGATTTTCACCGAGACTGGGTCGAGCGAGGCTTTATTAAACCTCAGGATCTCAATGTAAATATCTTACAAGACCCACCGCACTATCGAATTGATATCGCTACTGTAAAGTACAAACAACGACTACGGTTAAAATATCAAGAACATCTGGAATGGTTAGAAAAAAATCAAGATCCTCTAGAACGTGCCACTGAAGGATTTAAATCGGCTATTAATTTTATGATGGCAACAGATAACACACATCTCATCGACACCTTTTGGCGTAAGACTCATGAACTGGATATCATACGGTCAGAAAATATTAGCGATATTATACCCGAACTTGAAGCATTAAAATGAAGATACCTCACGACAAATTTTGTGTATTGCCCTGGATCAGCTTAGAAGCCAGTCCAATAGGCACTGTGAGACCATGTTGTCTAGCCGATGATGAAATTGTTGATAATGACGGAAATAAATTTAAACTAGGTCAAGCTGTTTTTGATCATATACAAAATAGCGATCACATGCAACAGCTACGTGAAGAATTCTTAGCAGGTGAAAAACCACAAACTTGCCGCAAGTGTTGGAATGAAGAAAGATCAGGTCGCACTAGCAAACGCATGCACACACTGGATAGACTGAAGCATGTGCTGACAGATGAGTCTTGGAGCTCAGATGCCAAGCCTTTGATGTTCTTGGATCTTAAATTGGGCAACATCTGCAATCTCAAATGTAGGATATGTGGCCCCTGGTCCAGCTCGCAATTTGCCAGTGAAGAGATCTCTTGGATGCCACGTGAAGAACAAAAGAGCAGCCATGCGTATGAGATGCTGAGAGCAGGAGCCTGGCCCAAAGAAAACGATCATTTCTGGTCCGAGATCGATTTGGTGCTCACAGACATACGCTATATCGAATTCACTGGTGGCGAGCCATTCATGATTGATCAACACTTTGACATGTTGCAAGGCATAGTGGATCGTGGCATCGCCGGTCAGGTAGAGATACACTACAACACCAATGGCACACACTACCCTGAACGTGGGGAAAATATCTGGAAGCATTTTAAAACAGTAGAAGTGGCATTTAGTATAGACGATGTGGGTGCTAGATTTGAATATCAGCGCACCAATGCGGACTGGGCAGTGGTGTTGGACACGATTGTGAGTTTTCAATATCTCAAAGATCACATGCCTAACTTGCAGTTACAATGTTGCAGCACAGTGAATATTTTCAATGTGCGCTACCTTGATCAGCTAGCTCACTGGCTTGCATTGCAACGATTTGACTTTGTGTATTGGAACATGATGCACGATGCTTGGTATTTTAGTATAGCCACTTTGCCTGATTCTGCAAAAACACAGATCATCTCTCACTTGGAGTCAGCAGATGTTCCTGCACAGTACCAAGATGAATTTGTACGCATAGCAGATTTCATGCGTAACGGCGCATCCACGGATGGATTCATGACCCGAATGAAGATTGCAGATCTTGACCGTAAACGCAATCAAGATTTTGAACAAACCAGTCCTGAGATGGCTGTATTGATACAATACAAAAAGAATGGCTAAGCTGGTATTTGTGTACGATCCCAATGGGGCACCAGAAGAAAACATTCGAATGATCATGCCCCTGGGCATGAACTTTGAGTTTTTTGATCCTACTATAACATACTCATCAGATACTGTGTTTTATTATGACATGTATGGCCCTGGGCATAACTGGGTCAGACAGCACTTGCAACAAGGTTATCGTGTAATATTTGATGCCAAGAATGAACATTACATTCATTACGTCATGCATTCTGTGCTGATAGACTTCTTGCAGCATCCTGGACAAGGCTGTTTTATCATATCAGGGCACGAGCCCAATCCCTTGCCAGGCGTTGAGATCATTGCAACCCCTTATTGGTACTGGATCATGGACCAGATAAAAATGACTCATACCAAAGTAGATCAAATTGCTTGGCAATCAAAATCAAATAAAAAGAAATTCTTCATGAGCCTGGGAAAAAGCCGGGTGGAACGCGACTATGTATTTGACAGCCTTGGCATTCATTTATCTGACAGTATCTATAGTTATCGAGCTCGTGGCATTGGATTGCCTGATGATTGCACTAATTCAGTATTGGTGCAACGCTATATTAATCCTGCCTGGATACACGACACCGCACTCACATTGGCCGTGGAAACCTATGTGGATGAGACTGCAATCACAGGCTACAGCCTGACACGTCAAGATCATTTGTTTTTGTGTGAAAAAAGCTACAAACCAATGGCAGCACAGCACCCTTTTCTCATGGTATCCACACCGGGTAACTTGGCCTACCTGCGCTCGCAAGGGTTTGAAACATTTCCTGAATTGTTTGATGAAAGTTACGACAATGTCGTTGATTGGAAACAACGTGTGATGAATATAATCTCAGTATTGGCTGACTTTGATACATGCAGTGTCGATCAACCTATTGTTCTACAAAAGCTGCGGCACAATCAAGCTAGATTTTTTGATAGATCAATAACAACAGATCTGGCATTTCGCACAATACAAAAACCTTTGTTTGAATTTATAAATGCATAAACCAGCAACCATGTGCCTTGCACCTTGGGTGCATACATATCTTTCTCCACAGACTGAACGACGTATGTGCTGTGCGTCAAGAGAACCTGCGCAGAACTTTCGACAATACATCGATACTGAATCAGGTACCGGAACCTACATTCCTATAACATTAAAGCAGCATTGGAACAGCGATCACATGCGATCAGTTCGTCGTCGCATGATGGCCGGAGAACGCTTGCCTGAATGCGAAGTGTGCAATGATCAACTGCTGAATACAGATGTATATCGCACATACTTTGACCAGCTGTTTCAACATAAATACCTGGCAATTTTAGAACAAACAGATGCGGATGGCAGAACCACCATGCAGCCGGTTAGTTGGGATTACAGATTCAGTAATCTCTGCAATTTCAAATGTAGAACTTGCGGAGACATGTTGAGCAGTAGTTGGGAATCAGAGCAAAAGACACACCACATGGTCAATTGGTCCAATCCCAAAAACAACTGGATGCGTCCTGAGGTAAGACAACAGATCTCTCAGTTTCAAGACAGCCAAATTGAACAAGAGTTTTCGGATGCTGTGGAGCAGCACAGAGTAGAAGAAGTGTATTGGGTAGGTGGAGAGCCGTTGATGTATGAACAGCACTGGCGCTACATGCAACGCATACTAGAACTAGGAGACGGGCCAAGAGTATATGCTAGATATAATACAAATTTATCCAGGGTGGAGTATCGTGGCATCAATCTCTATCGTGATATTTTGCCTGGGCTACGCGATTGGCAGATATGTGCAAGTCTCGACGGCACAGGCTCAGTTGGAGAATACATTAGAACAGGCCTTGACTATGATCGATGGGTTGACAACTTCAGTCAAGCAGTTGCGATCCAACGTCACCCACGTCAGGTCAGAATTGACTTTACGCTTACTCTGCCCGGAATGTTCGAAGTTGGCCCAATTACAAAACTTGCTAGACAACTTGAAGTAGATATACTGGCCAAAGTTATCTTTAGTTTCTCTCCAGAAATCATCATGAGCCCACTGGCGCTGCCTAGACACTTGTTGGAACCTTGGTTGGATGAACTGATAGCGGATACCACAGGTGCCATGCGAGATGTGCTAGCACAATTGAAGAACCGTCCCACATTTGAAGAACAATGGCCCGACACTTATCAGCAAAGTCTTGCTCAAGGCCGTGATCGTGTGCTACAGTTAGAGCAGATAAGAACACAATCTGTGACCATGACTGATATCCTATCAGCCAGGCCAGCAGTATTAGAATGGTGGATGAACATTGACAAACTCAATTGAAATAGATCTTCGAAGCAAAAACAATCAGATTCTGACTTTGCACATTGATGTAGAGAACAGCAGCCTTTCGCAAAAATGGTTATCTGCGTTGGATCATTTGATCCAAAACAATTATCATCTAGAAAAAAACTACTGTTGGCTAGGATGGGCCGAAGGCGATCGAACATTGGAATATGTTTGTGAGCAGATCAATCGAAGCATCAGAGCTATCAATTCTGCAAAATTAGGATACGTGATCCAGGATGTTTTCACACCGGAAAACACTGTGACAGATGATCTAGGAGTCTGCCAAGACCACATGAATCAATTGCATAGATACTTCGAGGATCTTCAAGGTACCTCGGGCGCAATGAGTCCTTACTATACCCACGCGGATGATACCACGCGATGGCATATACGACAGTTAAATCTGCTGTGTCACGAACATGAAAGTCTGGTGTTGAGTATTCGCAAATTAAAAACAGCACCTGAGTGGCGTAGGCCTTCGCAACTGATGTGCTGGTTGCAAGCGCCAAGATTTGTATTAGATACCAAAGATTATGAATTGTTTGGCATTGAAACTATCAATAGATCATTGGGCGGCGTATATGTGGGTGTAAATAAAGCAGTGGGCAAAAATCATTGGGAAGTATTCCATGATGAAGGGCGCGACAGCCGAGTAGGCGAATTAGTTACCAGTGCATTACGGCCGCAGACTGAAGCAGCAGGGGATTTTGACATCGAATGGGCCAACGACCCTGGGTCATACCATTGGCAGATCAAGGCGCTGGCTGAGTTCAGAACATGGCTTGTACAAAACGGATTTGACCCTGACGATAAATCATTGACAATTGGGCATCCAAAAGTAGCTCAAGTAGATTTGATTCGCAGTTTTGGTACAGTCGATCCAGATGAAATATGGCAACAATTAGCAGCTCATCAGGATGTGTATAAAATAAGGACCAGTTGTACTCAAGCTACATATGAGTATCGGTGGAGCGATGATGATTACGAATTGCAACAAATAAGGAGTATGCGATGAATTGGATTAAAAACATATGGAGCAGGATCATGCTAGAGATCCGCTATCGCAAAAAACTGCGAGAACTGCGCAAGCGAGACCCGTTTATCTACAAATGAACTATGTGGGTATATCAGCCGGATTCCATGACGCTGCGGTCAGTGTGATCAATCAGGCTGGCGATATACTATTTGCTGCTCACAGCGAACGCTACAGCAAGAAAAAACACGATCAAAATCTCTGCGCAGATGTGTTGATAGATGCATTGTCTCACGTAAAATTTCCTGAGATTGAATATCACTATTATGAACGTCCGTGGCTCAAGGCCATGCGTCAATTCTACAGCGGAGAAGGATTTCGCTGGCCCACATGGAATCGACTGCTGGGACCTACATATGATTTCTTAGGACGTCCTCGAATCAACACACATGATCATCATCTGTGCCATGCAGCAGCAGGATTCCAGACCAGCGGATTTGACGAAGCAACTGTGATCATAATAGATGCCATTGGTGAGTTCGATACCATAACCATATGGGATGCAGCATATGATAACGACACCGGTCGTGCTGAGTATAAAAAATTATGGAGTCAGCGTTACCCACATTCAATTGGGTTGATGTATTCGGCTATTACTGCTCGGGTGGGACTGCGACCATTGGATGAAGAGTACATACTCATGGGCATGGCAGCCTACGGCGAACCCAAGTATCTAAGAGAAATGCAGCAGGCATTTTTGAACCCTAGAGAAAAATTACAATTTACTCAGAATCTTCATGTGGGAGTAGGTGATGATTTCTTGCCCCATGCTGATCCAATGGACATTGCCTGTAGCGCACAGCTGGTGGCAGAGCAGTTGATCCGCAATGTACTGGGTCGTGCCAGAGGTGTGGGTCGCAGTAGGAATCTAGTGTATGGTGGTGGTGTGGCCTTGAACTGTGTGGCCAATCGAATGCTAGGAGATTACTATGAACGCATATGGATCATGCCGAATCCTGGTGATGCTGGCAACAGTCTTGGGTCTGCTTGCCTAGGATACGGAAAAAAAGTCACCTGGAATAATAGTTTCCTGGGCCATGATATTCCCGGCAGTTATCCTGTCAATGCCGTATTGGATCATCTCCTCACAGACAAGATAGTAGGTGTGGCATCAGGCCGAGCAGAGTTTGGACCACGAGCACTGGGCAATCGCAGTCTTCTTGCAGATCCCAGGGGATATTCGATCAAGAACCGTGTGAATGAAATCAAACGCAGACAAAAGTTTCGACCATTTGCACCTGTGATCTTAGAAGAGTTTGCGAATGATTACTTTGAAATGCCTTATGGATTTAAGACCAGTCGTTACATGCAAACCATAGCTGCATGCAAGAACCCAGATCGGTTTCCAGCCATAGTGCATGTGGATGGCACCAGCAGAGTGCAAACTGTTCCCAAGGACGGATCGGGCATACGTGAGCTGCTGGAAAAATGGTATTTCATGACCAAGTGCCCTATGCTGCTTAACACCAGTTTGAACATACGTGGTGAGCCCATGGTGAACGATCGCGCAGATGCCGATAGATTTCAACGCCTGTACGGCGTCAAGGTGTGCAGTTAGAGATAGGTCTCTAATCCACCACGACGACGTATATCTTGTGTGCAGCAACTGATGCCACCATCCCAGAAGTAACTGTGTCTTAGTTCACTAATGATAGATTCTATCTTATGCTTGCGACAGTAGTCAAAAACTTCCTTGTTATAAGCACTGAATATCACGTGACTTTCATCTAGCACAAGACAATTAACATCAAACACAGTCTCGGCAACAAATCCTGTCCATTTGGTTAGATAGGTATTTACAAATTCAGTAAATTCGGGAGTAGGTGTTTGACCTTGTACATACCAGGCACCTGGTGATTGTTCGTATTTGAACTTGCCAACCTCCATTGCAGCCCAGATCGAGCTATCCCAGATCTTGCACACATCCCATCCAGGAAAGTCTGCGGCCAAGTTTAAGTTCACATCGTGCTTGCTGCTCAACAACACCCCGGGCTTGAGTATGGCAAACACAGCATCACCATGTCCGTCTGTTATGGCTTCGTGTATGCGATACTCTGGTCCTAACACATTATCCACTATCCAGCGAGACTGATCAGGACGCAAGAAATCACTGTTGTCAAAGAACACATCTCTCCCCACACGAACAATGCACGATGCCGATGCTTGATTGAGTATACAGTCCGCATCCCAATTTCTGCCATGTGGATTGATCACTCCACCCGGTTGTGCAGCTTCATACTCTTTACATAGACTATCCAGTTCTTGTATTGGCAGCACACGCAGCAACTTGTCGCCCAGTGTGATCTGCCAGTCTCGTGGAGTAAGTGGAGGCAAGGGAGCGCCGCCGCCGGCAATCTGATGTTGTATGAAATTGCGTTTATTTGGAAGATCGGGTCTACGCACACGCGCACCAAATTGCTCAATAGTCTTCTGTAATGCAGATAGATCTTCTTCAGTCTCTACCAGTATCTGTTGCAGTTGATTGCGAACCTGAGCGTTTTCAATAAAATCAAAGTAGTCTGGTGTGTAAGCGCGGCCCACGATCACTTCTTCAAGTGGTTGCCAGCTGGTGTAGGAATTAATAGTGTTCATATAGTTTGGTTAGTAGAGTATTTAATCTGTCGGTTTTGTTGGCACAAAATAACTGTTGGTTGTGTTCGACATCGCCACGACATTGGCGGAATAGATCCGGCAAATGTGCTTGAGCACATTTGATTGCTCGTGCCAATATCTCCCACCGTTGAGTGTGATCAGTTTCTTGATCGTATCTGTTGTCTAAAACTGAATCAAATACCCGGTAGCCCAGGTCACGCAACAATTGTAGGCTTCCGGCTGCCCCTGCAATGAAAAACATCTGCCCGTTCTTGATTGGTTTGAATGTTTTTTCAGTTAGGAATGTGCCGCCACTCTGATCAGCATCAAAATGTGTTTCCATCACGATGTTGCAATAGCTATCCGTGTGATACTTGGATTCCGTCATGCTGTGATTGTTGCGCTCATTGTTGGTCAGTGTATCACTGAAATACGGTGCTAATTTTAAAAATTCATCCACGTTGGTCCGCAGACCTGTGATGCTGTCAATTTCGATAGGACACTCATCATCTCGGAATTCACCGGACTCGCAATAACTCCAATACGAACTATCCAACACACCCAGCTGTTTTAGATCAGCCATGCCAGCAGCTCGCCAAGATTTATGCAATCTATTCAACACAGTAAATTCATGTTGTCTTGTTTCTGTGTTTATAGGTGCAGCTGGTACATTGTAATTGCGTTGATAGTACCACAATTCAAAATCAGTAAAATAAACAAATCCTGGAAGAGCCTCGGCAGCAGTATTAGCACTGATGAATCTATAACAGTTGGGTGGCATCAAGTGATCTTCGGCCAGCTGATCTAATCGTTGTTTGATGCGAGCAGGGTTATCACCTTCGTGATAGCAGAACAGAACTTGTAATTGTTCCTGCCGCAGTTTTTTACGGACATCTGGCGACATCAAACTAAAGTAGTCGATAGAAAAATCAAAGAATCCCAACCCAATTGAATAATAGGTGTTGGATGGCAGCTGGTCATTGATGTTGTAAATGTTTATCTTGACCCCGTGGTGGTCACAATACTCTTGCAATCTTAAAGGAATGGTGTATGGATAGTGAGATCCAAATTCTCTCCATCCATTGGTGTATGGGCGAGCCTGCCAGGTTGCCAATGCAGGATAGATTTTTCCGTTAATCGTTTGGTCCGCAAGTAAGTTCAATTCCATTCAGCATCTCCTGTAGCTCTTCCCACAATACTGATTCAAATCCACCGTTATAGAAATGATTCCAATTGTGTTCTATCACGTCACAAGCAGATTCAAACATCTTTTGTTTTTCGGCTGTTGATAAATCATCCAGTTGTTTCAATAATTGTGCAATTTTTTCTATGCGGATATCATCATCAGCTTGGTCGTAGCTTTCGTCCCATATGTTGCCAAATGTGCGGAATCCATAACTGCGCAAATATTCCAAGCTGCCTCGGGTTCCTACGATCACAAAAGGCATGCCCAATGCTATGGGCTTGAATGTTTTCTCAGTAAGGTGCCATCTACGACCAGTGGCCACAGTCTCTGTGACCAGATACAGCAGGCTTTGTGCAGACTCATCAAACAAACTTAACCAGCACGAATGCATTGGGTGGTCAGTTTCATTAGCGAAATTTATAGGAAGAGGCTGGGCAGAAAATATATCCTCTATGTCTGGATATTTAGACTTTAATGGTGTTATTGCATGTAAGATACTGATATTTTCTGCTGGACAGATAGCAGGGCATGAAATATTGTTTTTGATCATGCCGTATTTGAATATGTAATATAACATCTCTAATCTATGCTTCCTCTCTCCGGCTATGATCCTATTAGGAGCAATAAAAGTTTTCGTAATCTTGCGTTCTTGAAATGGTTGTATCAAAAATGTTTTATCATACCCACGATACCAATCCAATGCTGCCCATCCGTGGAAGAAGTAGTAATGATGATCCAACCCAAATCTACCACATATTGCATCGACATTTTCGCTATTCTTTTCGCTGGTACAGATACTGGATCTCCAACGGTATGGAACTTGCCATCCTAATTCATCAAATTTAACCTCTGATTCAAAAGATGGTTCTATAAAATCTGAATTGTATTCATTTACCAGCTGAAATGTAGGCAAGTGTTGAGCCAAATGTATTGGCTCTTGATCAAAAAAGAATATATAATTGTATTCTTGTATATCATCTCTGCCATAATTAATCACACTATCTGGATCGCTGCGACCAAATGGGTCACACACAAACAGCCGAGTGCCGGGTCGATTATTTTGCATCCAGGGCCAGAAGGTGTTGTTATAAATCTCGTCTACTCTAATCATGTTTGATATATTCTATTCCGGACCACGACCAAATCGGTTTGCACACGAGTGCGCGGCCTGCGACCTCGAACATGCACAAAAGCTATGCCGGACTAGGTACTTTTGGTGGATCTCATACTTAGCCGACTATAGCGACTTTGATTTTGATTATGAGCCGGTTCCGTGGCAAAGCGAATACACACATGTGTGGCCCAGCCAACATCACGAGTACTCGGGCACGTATCTTGTGCCGGCAGCCGGAGAAATAAAATATCATTTCCACAGCCGGATCGTACCGAACAAAAGCCATCCAACTTCATTCCATAGTTTGACTGATGCAGACTTTGATCTAACTTGGGCACCACACCCGCATGATCCACCTTACATATATGTGTTTGGCAATCAATGGTACCCGGCCAACATAATGCCTACAATAGAATATTATGTACCTGGCGCTACTGAACGCAAGTACATGGATCTGCCTCGGGCTCGATTGCCTGTTAGGCAGGATGATCATTGGCATACCCTGACCGAATGTGAATGGGACTATAGCTGGGTGCCCGATCCTGGTGACCCGCCGCTGATCTATGTGTTTGGCAATCAGTGGTGGCCTGCAGAGAAGATGCCCACCGTGGAGTATCATGTGCCAGGCGCCACTGACCGCAAATACATGACCTGGCCCAGAGCTCAACTGCTACCAGATCAGTCACGCTGGTCTGTTCCACCCAATATCGCGGGTGTGGATCTCAGTTGGGTGCCCGATCCTGGCGAACCTGCTTACATCTATCAGTTTGCTACACAGCATCAAAAGACCGGCGGACCTGTTTATACCATGCCCGGTGCCACAGAGGTCAAGTACCTAGCTGAGTTAAAAATACGCACTGTGGGCAATGCCACAGCTATCTATGAGATAGATCATCTAGATGGCTGCGCAGGAAATATACCCAATGTCACACGGCGCATAAGATACTTTGACAACTACAGAGACACCTTGATACGCCTGGCCAACAGCATAGGCGGCGAACACGAATACGTGTGGGTATGCAGCAGCATCTGTGATTATACTGACTTTGACTTCTCCTGGCACCCCGAACAATGGCAGAGCACCATGTTGCATGTGTTTGCCAGCGATGAGCAGAAGTTTGGTGACACATTCTTCATGCATGTGCCCACCTTTTCCAAGTCGGCAGAACACAAAGCCTTGCTGGAATGGTATGATCTAAACTTCGTTGGTCAACTGATGTCGGTGCCACGCAGGCCCATGCCTATCATTGAGCACAACAACGACAGCCATGTTGATATGGTCAAAACTCAAGACTTTGCCGGACCTTTGGCTATTTTTTCAACCGGGCGTAGCATCAGTAAAGGATTAAGACCACCGGCTGTGGCATTGTGGAGAGAAAAGACCAAGACTATTGTGCCATTGAGTCCAGGTGCCGACGGGGTAATCGTTCCCAAGGTCGCGATTCCCTACATAAAGACACAGCTATATGATTATCCCAACATAGACAAAACACATCGCGATGATCGAACTGATCAAGAGTCAGATGTGATCTTTATCAGCAATGGGGAAAGCATGGCCGATGCCAACTGGCAACAGTTGTTGGGCCTGTGCGGCTGTGCTCGACGCAGCAACGGAGTTACCGGCAGAGAAGCTGCATACAAAGCCGCTGCTGAACTCAGTACAACTCCTTGGTTTTTTGCTGTGTTTGCCAAAACAGAAGTGTTGCCTGATTTTAAATTTGACTACCAGCCCGACCGCATGCAACAACCCAAGCACTATATTTTCCACAGCCGTAATCCTGTGAATGATCTAGAGTACGGCGCCATGAATATCAACTTGTACAATCGTCAGTTGGTACTGGACACACAACCAGGTCTGGATTTTACCTTGAGTGCGGCACATGAGGTGGTACCCATCTGTGCCAGCATATCTAGATTCAACACCGACCCATGGGTGACCTGGCGTAGTGCATTTAGGGAAGTGTTAAAGCTACAGAGAGAAGTAGATCAAGGTGCAGATATTGAAATACAATATCGTCTCCACACCTGGCTCACAGTGGCACATGGTGAAAATGCCCAGTGGTGTTTGCAAGGTGCAGCCGACGCACAAAGATATTACCAATCTGTCAATGGCGATTATGCCGGTTTGAAACTGAGCTTTGATTGGGCCTGGCTACAAGACTATTATTACAGTTTGTATCACCAACGGCCCTGGTTAGAATCTATCTAAATAAGGCTGTGCGAGCAGCCAATCAAGGTATTCAGGGATACCTTGCTCAATGTCTATAGTAGGATTCCAATCAGTGAGATTGCGTAATTTATTGCTGTTCAATGTATCACGGTTTGGATAAAAACTATCGTGAGGCAAGCAGTCAATCCCGCTGGGAATACGATGTTGTATGATTTCAGCAGCTTCCAAGATACGCCGACCGTGGCCCCTTGTGCAGTTAAAAATCTCATTGGCACAATTGGCATGTGTGGCAGCCGTGGCAAAGGCAGCAGCAACATCGGTGACCCAGCTAAAATCCAACCGATTGTCTGGACCATGCACCTGTATCCGACCTTGAGACAGTGCAGCCACTGCCATTTTTGATATCACACGCACCACAGTATCTCTGGTACCGTACAATGCACTGGGTCTGAGGATACTGTATTCTAACCCGTGTTCTTTGTGCCAGATTTTACACATCTGCTCACATTGAAGTTTGTAACTGCCATACAGAGTCAACGGATTACACACAGCAGTTTCATCTGGAGCAGCAGACCCAAACTCTCCATACACCATGCTGCTGCTGGCCAGCACAAATCTTTTCACATGGTGTTTAACACACAGATCCAATGCTATGGCTGTGGCAGTTATCATGTTTTCTGTAGCGTCAATCACATTGCGCTTGACCATCTTGGCATTGGGATAGGTGGCTAGATCGATCACCACATCAAACGATTGTGCAGCAAACACGGCCTGCATGAATTCAATGTCGGTGACATCACCAAACAAAAATCGATGCGCTGGCATGTAGATAAGACGTTGTTCAATTATGGGGTTGTATTCCCACTCGGGATAGTCTCCATAAGTGTGATGTCGGTCTACCACTGTGATATTGTGATCCGCCAAGGCCCGGGCTGTGTGATGTCCGATGAATCCGTGGCCGCCTAGTATCAATATGTTCATGCCAACAGCTTTCCTATGTGTTCTACTTCTGCATCGTTCAATGTGTGTTGATTGGGCACACTAAAACTGATTGTGCCGAGACGATCACTGTTGGCGGCCACACCCGGGTACAACCATTCATGGTGTATTGGCAGTTGATAGTGTACAGCACACTCTATTCCAGCATCTCGAAGTGCTGTCATGGTGTGATCTCTGGTGTCTGATTGAAACACCAACTTGCTGTAAGTGTGTTGTTGTAGATGTTGTTGCATGCCTGATTGATATTTACTCTGGCCCAGGAGATATTGGGCTATTTTGGTTCTGCGTGTCTGCCAGGAGCCGGAATGATCTAATCCGGTCCATATGCAGGCTGCTTCAAAACTGCTGATCATGCTGTTGAGTCCAGGGTCAACAGCAAGATCCGAGTTGCGAGTCTTGCCGTGTAATCTTAATAGTCGGCACGATTCAGCAATATTCGCATCGTCTGTGAGCACAGCACCACCACTGCCCCAACTGCTGATGGGTTTGCTAGGAGCAAAGCTCACGCAGCCGATTGTGCCATTTTTGGCACTCCAGCAGCGACCATCGTGGCTTTCCAGACTTTGTGCAGCGTCGCTGATTACAGGAATCCCCAGTCGATCTAGTGACCGCCATTGGCTCATATTACCAAATATATCAACAGCCACCACAGCGGCACAATCAGAAATTTTTCCCACATCAATACAATAGTCATCACCCACATCCACAGGCACAACTTCATGCCCGGCCCGTGCCACCGCATGTGCTGTGGCTGTGAATGTGTAACTGCTCACCGCCACACGGGACCGTGGTGGAAGATTCAATGCTTTGACAGACAAAAACAATGCATCGGTGCAGTTGGCAGTGGTCACACAATACTTGCGGTCAAACTGCCGAGCCAGTCTCTGTTCTAATTTTTTTACCAGCTCGCTATTCTGTGCCAAGCCCTGTGCATGATCTTGCTCGACTAGATGCCATACCTGTTCGCGTATGATTTCCCAGTTTCGTTTATTTTGAAATAACGTGATCATGCTAGAAATAATTGTTTATCACAGTGAATGCTTCTGCTAACGACTGGTGATTTCGTTGGGCCCAGTATTGGTTGGTCACACGTATGTGCTCTATGTGTTCGGGATCGAGATAACTTCCGTAGCACATCAATAAACTTTTTTTGAATTCCCAATGATCTTGTATTTCTACAAACAGATTTGGAGCAGCTGAATGATAATGACAATACGGCCAATGATGCATGATCCAAACTTGCTTGGCCAATTTCTTCACAGCAGGAAACGCTAGATGATAGGTATTCGCATGATCTTGATGACTGTCTTCGGGGTTGGGCAAAATAGCAATGTCGCACGGCTCTAGCAGTTGATTGAGCTTGGACATTGTGGCATTGTCTCTGACCAAATTAGGACGACCATCAGCATGTAAATCAGTCTCGAGCACATGCAGATCAAATCCAGATTGTTGATAACTGGCAGCGAGTTCTGACTCCACTATCAGCTTGTTTCGCCCGGCGCGATCTTCGGCACTGGGACACACAGTGATCACCGAGACAACATCAGCGCCCTGCTGCTGAAACTTTCTCAACGTGCCCGAGCAAGCGATCTCGACGTCATCAGGATGTGCTGATACCACCAGTATCTTCATAGAGATTTCCAGTAAGATGAATTGCTAAGCCAGCGGTAGTAATTCTCAAATCCTTCTGCTACATCAACCTGGGGATCATACTTCAACACAGCCCTAGCACGATCTATGTTCAAAGCACCACGTGAGGGAAAGTCGGCATCTCGGTCGCGTAGTTCGATACTGCCCTTGCCTACGATCTCAATGATCATGCCAGCAGCCTGCAATAGACTCACGCTGTGACTTCGTGTGATGTTGAATGTTCGACACTCGCCCACAAATGTCGTAGCAGCAGCCACGATACCATCAGCAGCATCATCCACATAAGTGAAGTCTAGTGTTTCACCAGATCCGTTGACCCGGAGCACGCCGCCGCGCATTGCTGCAAGCATGAATTTGGAGACGACTCGGTCTTCCACGTCGAGCGGGCCATAAACAGCACTGGGACGGATAATAATGTGATCAAAACAACCACGGCGAGCATAGTCTTTAACAAGGTTTTCTCCTGCAAGTTTCATAATGCCATATTGGCCTTGTGGCCTACATACAGCGTCTTCAGTGACATCGTTCTCAAAGTCACCATACACCATTGAGCTGGAAATATACACAACTCGGTTCACTTTGTGTTTTTTGGCACCCTCGAGCACATTGATCAAGCCTTCCATCATCACACGAGCACCCCATGCAGGGTCGGCGTTGACAACTTTCTGTCGTGGAAATGACGCCATGTGTATCACAACATCGGGCTGTTCAATCTCAAATATATCATCAATGGATTCTCTATCGCAGATATCTCGATTATACAAGCGACTTGGTGATAGTTGGATCTTCTTCAGTCTTTCAGCCATCAAGTAGTCAAGTTCTGCCTGTGGGATCATTCCGTATGTGGTTCGATTATCAATCACGCTTGCGGTGTGGCCTTGTGCTTGTAGTCGTTTGACCACATTGTGACCTATCAGGCCAAGCCCGCCTGTGACCAGTATTTTCATCTGCCCTCCCATTTCAGTCTGTAGAACATATACACCTTTTCATCCATCACGGTATATTTGCCCCACACCCATGCCCAATGACATCCATTTACAAATTGTCCGGGCGGCCCATAAGTTTTTTCTAACCACGCATACACTTCATCGCCGAGGCGTCCTTCCAGTCTATGCTGATACATGGTGACAAATTCTGTGCCGTTCCAGATCTGTTTCTTCACAGGGGCACGAGGAACTGCGTCTCGTTCGTCTAGATATTCAACGTGTGGTGCTAACATACTTCAGTGTGTAAAAAGTTTGATCGGATTCTTTCATGCGGGCCATGATGGCAAACTGATAGCCATAGTCATATGGATCCATGTGCCTGACCCACCAAGGGGACTCCATGGCATGTTCCATCACGAATTTGCCTGCCTCAGTTTGTTGCCACGCATGTATGGGTTGAGCAGCGTACAGCACAGGATCTTCTACATCTCCCATGCGGAATCTATGCACAACCATGTCCGACACTTTCACTACCTGACCATTGATGATCATGTGTTCCGGACCCTTGGCGTGTTGGTTGTATTCTTTCTCTCGTTCTAGATCTCTCAGTAGTTTGGCCATATGCTAGTGTAGCACACCAAGTTCTACTTTGCAACCAAGTCAGCTGCCATTGGGAAAATTTGAGAGATTACCTGCGCACAGGCCACAGCAACTTCTTGATGTTCTTTCTGTGTGCCATTGGCACTGCGCAGTTCAATGAAGTGGATCCATGATCTCAGGGTACCATTCATGTACAGTTTGCTGACTGTGTTGCCTTCGGGCAAGATGGCTCTGGCTTGTTCTTTGGCAATGCCCAGTTCGATAGCACGGGCATAGTGCTTGCGGACTAGATCGATGATCTCTTGCTGGGCACTGTCCCACCACAATTCAAGATCTTCGTTGTGAGTCTCTATGCTGTTTTGTCTATTTTTGGTGTCTTGAAGTCTAGCAGCCCTGAGTACAAAACTGAGATCCTTCGTTGGATCAGCATAGCGTTGGCTGAACTCTTGGAATGAGAAACTTCTGTGACGGAGTATTTGCCGGGCAATGTCTCGGGTTGTGGTGATTTCCAAGCAGGCTGAGACCATTTCAAGGGGACTCCAGTGCTGGTGTTTGACCAAGTATCTGATGAGTTTTTCTGAAGTTTCGGTATTGAGCTGATTGGAGGGATTGCTGACACGGGCGCAGTAAGCGATGAGCTCTTGTGCATCATCGATGCCCAGTTCTGCGAACTCCGCAGTTGGTTGTGAGTGACTGAGTAATTTAACATTCATAGATCTTTTAGTAGCTTATCTGTCTCTGGCTGGACCATGTTGGCCACAGCACTGACATCGACAACAAAATCGACATCACGCACCGACTGACCCAATTCAGTCAGTGTGCGGTTGAGAACAATCTCAATTTCGTCTGTATCCAGACCCTGGCGCCGTAGTGTTTGCATGTTGATGGTCTTTTGTTTTCTACCATCTATCTTGATCACAACCTTCTTGAGACATTCCAGCGGCACCTCGGTCATGGATACTTCATTGATAATATGTTCCCATCTAACCAAGAACTCATCACTGAACGGCATCTGACGTTACTGGCTTGGCTTTGCTAGGGCGACCTTTTTTGGGTGCAGCGGGCACAGCAACAGTTTGTGCGACAACTATTTCAGGCCCATTCTTCACGCCGGGGAACATGCGCTGTGCATCTTTCTTCATGCGAGCAGCTTCATTTACCATGCTCTTGGCTTCGATCTCCATGCGCTTGGCCTGTGCCAGCATGTTGTGAGCTAATGCTTTGTCATCCAAGGCACCGTCGGCACTGGCCATGAGTGGAGCCACAGGTGGTGTGGCTGTGGTCTGTTGCGCACGTTCTTGGCTGCGCTTGTATTCGGCCTCGGCCTTGCGCTTCTGTGCAGGATCTACAAATCCTGTGTTCTTGTCAATCTCTTGCAGACGTTTGAGTGCGTCTGCACCTGATTCCATCTCACGGATGATCTTGTTCATCTCATCCAGCTTGACCGAACTTTGCGCAGTTGGGGTCACGATGATCTGTGCAGTAGGCACCTTCTTGATCATGCCTTCTTTGTGCAATGCTTCCAGTTGTGGTCGGCCATCTGGCAACAGATTGCGGTGCAATACTTCGCTCAATTGTGTGGCAGCTTGCCCAGGAGCACTTTCCAGCGTGGACATAATGCTCTGATGAATATGGGTGGGCAATGTATCTGGATAGATCACAAGGCACATGTGCTCTTCATTTGGCACTTCTCTAAATAGTATGGCGACCTTGCGATCACCGTGGCGTCCGATATGTTTAAGCATGAGGCTCTCCTTGTGGATTTGGTTGCTCGGGAACAGGAGCAGTGGATACTGCCAGAAAGGCAGTGAGTTTGTCATAGATACCGCCCACCAAGGTCATCTCGTTGCCACGTATGGCGCCGCGATTGATCACTGTGTCCAGTATGACTTTGATTGACGCTAGGTCTGCAATGGTTAGTTGGTTGTCGTTCATATAGATATTTACAAAAGAAAATGCCCTGAGATAAATTTCTCAGGGCATTTTGGACAAACTCGTCGGGAGTTAGTTCTTTTCTTCCTCGTAGTAGGCAAACTGACCCCAGGGCGGAACAATGGTAGTGGTACCATGCAAAATCCATACGGTATCTGCATAGTTCTCATCACCCCAAGTGCCGCAAGGGTAGCCGTCTGTGAATACCACCAGTCGCTTGGGCTCGATCTCGTTTTCTTTGAGATAATCAAACACTGCCTCAAAAGCAGTACCGCCACCACCTTGTACTTCGTAATCGCAGATGGTATCCAAATTGTCCGAATCGTACTGCGCAGGATTGTAACACTCAGTGTCAAACGTCACAACATGGATTCGGTATGCAGGAAACGATTCCATGATACCTTGCACTTCGCTCAGGAAGTCCTTGAGCATGGTTGGGCTGATACTACCCGAAGCGTCCAGGGCCACGGCGATATCAATCATTGGATCCAGCTTCATGCCGGGCATGACCGCATCCATGTGCCAACCCTTGCGGCTGGCCCGCATCCAGGTGTAGTCACTCTTGATAGTGCTCTCCAGTTGCATGCGCAACAGCTCACGCCAGTTCATCTTGGGCTCAGTGAGGTCTTGTATCAGACGCTTGACACCCAGTGGAATGTTGCCAGCGCCATCCACGGTAGCAGCCGCAGCCAACATGGCTTCCTTGATCTCGTCGCGGATGGCTCTGCGTTCTTCTTCGCTCAGCTTGGGACGACCTTTGCCTTTGCCTTTGCCACTGCCATCGACTTCCTCACCATCGTCGCCACTGCCTTCACCTTCTTCATCGCCTTCGCCGTCCAAGTGCTCGTCGATCATCTTGTTGATGAGGTCGCCCAGGCTGATCTTCTTGGCGTTTTTCATCAAGTCGTCATACACTTCTTCCGAGCTCATGCCATCGTACTTGGCATCGTACAATGCAGGCACTGAAGTGATCAACTCGCCCACTTTGTGTTTGACCAAATCTGCATTCACGCAGAAGTCATTGGCGATGTTCCAGATCTGCGGATCTCGATCTCCGCGACGTCCAAAGTGATCATACACACAATGCAATACCTCATGTCCAAACAAAAACTCAATCTCCTTGGGCTTGAGCAGTTGGATGAAGCGGGTGTTGTAATAGAAGTTCCTGCCGTCTGTTGCGGCTGTTCCACACCATTCGTCCGCGTTGACCAGTTTCAAACGAGTAGCAAGATTGCCAAAGAAACTGGCCTTGAGCAACAGACCCACACGAGCAGTGATCAGTTTCTCACGCACAATACCGTCCAGTTTGGGGTCAGTGGGCCCAATGAGATCCTTGTACTTGTCGGACTCTTTTTTGTTGTTGCTGGTACCAGCTGTTTTGGCATGCAGAATTTGCGGATTGAAAAATTGCACGAGAACTCCTTTGTTATTCATGTGTGTATTATAGCACGATCAGAATTATTGGTCAATCTCTTAAAGATATTTAAGTTGAAACCAACTCTGTGTTGCATCATTGAAGAAATCCAAATGCACTTGATTTTGCCAATGCCTACGAGGTGTGATATCCTCTCCCCAAACGTTCTTGTCTATGATGATCCAGTGCTGATGAGCTCGCACAGTGAATCCCAGTTCGCGTTTCATCACCCAACTGATCATGTGGCTGGCACCATACTCTGCCAGGATCTTTTGTCGGATAGGTTCCCACAACTCTTCACTGTCAAAGATGATGAGATTGCGTTTGATCACAATGCCTTGGGTCATGGCTCACTAGGAAACTTCAACCGGAACCAAGCAGCCTCGGGTGCATTGGCATAGATACGGTACTCTCGGAATTCGGTATGATAAGCCCAATGCGAATTTGTGGTTGTACCTTGGTTGGCCCACTGAGCTTCTGCATCTATCCTGAGCTGGAGATCTGCTTCTTGACTGCGCCCATAGATCTCGCCAAACCAACGTCGAGCATGATCAAAGTCCAGGGCACCGGTACCAGGAGTGCAAACTCCGGTCCGTACTCCCACAGGGCCAGCCTGTTTGGAGAACTCGATCATGTACACGAATCGTTCGTGGTGCGAGTGACGCTTATCTAGTTTGGTAATCTGATATCGCATACAAAAACGGGGACCGTAGTCCCCGCTCCATGTTAGTTCTGACCTTGCAAGATATACTTGCCAAATCGCTTGTGGAACTCGTCAAAATGCTTCATCTTGGTAGGCAAGAATGGCAAGTCGTATGTGGTAAGTGCGATACGAGCACCCATCACAGTCAGCTCAGTTTCAAAGTTAGCCATCATGTAGCTGAGGAAGTTGTCTGCCATTTCATGGAACTTTTTCTGATCCACAATATCCTTGGCATCCTTGAGCTCGTAGCACATGGAGATGACCAAGCTGTACATGGCACTGACTTCTTTCACATTCAACTCCTTGACCTTGCCGCTCAAGATGTCTTCGGGCCGAGGCATGCGTCCAGCAACCTTGCGATGTGCCATGAACTTCACTGCAAGACCTTCACCAACTGTGCCTGCGATCAAGTTGGTCAATGTATCGTCGTCGCTGTCTTCGTCGTCCAACAGCTGGCTCACAAAGGTCCATGAGCGCGGAGTAGCGAATGCACGGCTGGCGCTTTTGGCGTCAAAGTCATAGAGGTCTTGCTTGGCAAAGCTCAAGTAGCCCACCACGTCTTTGTGGATGCCGTTCATCACTGCCCAATTTTGGTAGCTGGCAAAGTCCACCTTCATCTCTTGGTGGATGAAACGATTTGCCAACGGAGTGGGCATGCGATATGTCACACCCTTGTCGCTTTCACGATTGCCTGCGGCAACCATCACCACGTTCTTAGGCAGCGCATACTTACCAATGCGACGGTTCAAAATCAACTGATATGCTGCTGACTGCACACTGGGAGCCGCACTGTTCAGTTCGTCCAGGAACAGCACCACGATCGGGTACTGACTGGCAGTTTCTTCGTCGGGCAGTTCCACAGGAGGTGCCCAATCCATCTTACCGATGTCTTTGTTGTAGAACGGGATACCACGGATGTCAGTGGGTTCCATCTGCCCCAGTCGCAAGTCGATCATGAGACCGCCCAGTTCGTTGGTGATACCTTCTACCAACTCGCTCTTGCCAATACCGGGAGGCCCCCACAAGAACAACGGACGCTGAACTTTGAACGCCTTGAGCACACTCTTGCGAGCTTGGGTGGAAGTCACTGTACGTGCGTCTGAAACTGCTGCCATAAAATTACCTTTCTGTGTTTGGATATGTGTATTGTAGCTGAACTTGAATTTTCAGTCAACTACTTTTCTGCCTGTCAGCTTTTCTTATTGACGATAGAGGCTTTGAACAGCATGTTGATCAGGAATTGCAGTCCCCATGCCTGCAGCCAACCAATCTGGTTGACCCCATCTACTGCGGGCACAAGGCATCCGTTCCACAGCATCATCACTGGCCAAGCCAATAGGAAGGCTACAAACAAGGCACCTGCGACCAGTATAACGAATGCGCCAACGGCTGATGTGATTTGATTCATGTTATTCTCCAGTGTAAAGTTCGTAGATGGCTTGGGCAGCCACAGGATCCAGTCGGGCCAATTCAGTTGCAGCCGCGGTCAGCTCTTTGTGGCGGCGAACAATTTCTGCACGGCTTAGTTCGCCGTCGCAAGTCAAGTTCTCTGGGCTGAGGTCTGCATCCAGACTCTGTGCCACACGCTGGCGACCTTGGGCAGTCTCAAGTTCAAACTGCTCACCGCGGAAGATAGCGTTCCACTTGTTCTTGCGATTAACGTATGCTTGTAATACTGTCATCTCTGCTCCTGGTTAAAAAGATTGGCTGGGCTTGGCCCATTTAATGCTCCTTGCTTGACTTTTTGCTTTCGCGTGTCTCGCTTTTTGGAGCAACCTTATTTGTCTATGTGTGTATTATAGCATTTTGGCTATTTCTGGTCAACCGCTTTATGCGGCTTCCAACATGTTAGCAGGCACATTCCAACGAGCAGTGGGCGTCTTGATCAGCACAAACTTCAGTTTGACCTTTTCCACTTCGCCAACATAAGTCATGCCGTTTTTGTTGCTGGTGAATTTTACACGGTCGCCCACAGAGAAACTGCGGAGTTTGGTCTTGGTCAGTTGGCTGCGGGCGTATTTCACAGCATCGATTATGGAACTCAGTTGGTCGTTAGTAAACGAACCAGTGATGATCGCGGTGTTGATTGCTTTGATATCCACTTAGAACTCCTTTTTGCTGAACATGTGTGTATTATAGCATTTCGGGCATTACTGGTCTACCGATTTTTCACAAGAAAAGTTGTTTTTTTGCCACAAAAAAACGCAACCTGAGTTGCGTTTTTCTTAAAGTTTCCATAAGTATCTGTAACATGAAATACACATTTGCCATATTATTTTGCCTGATAACATCTGTTGCTCACGCCCAACTGCGCGAATATGAGCGTAGATTCAACTGCGGCGAAACTCAATTTGTGATGACAGTATTGACCAAAACTGCACAAGAAAATCCCGTATGGGTTGGAACCGATTCAGAAACTGGTACTCAAACCGCCGTATTGGTCAATACCAAGACCTTGACCTGGACCGTGGTTCAATATGATCACAAGATGGCCTGTGTATTACAGAGTGGCGAAGGGTTCCGTATCCTTACTGATGTGTTTAAAGATCAGTAAACGGGTGTAACAACCAACCTTGCCCGGTGACTCGATGACGCCATTGATAAAATGGGTTTTCTATTTCAATCTTCCATTCACCGTTGAACCCAAGATACGAAGTGGGATCCGTTAGGCCATGATCATTGGTATAATGAGCCAAATGCGTCCATGCAGGGATGATATCAAATCCATCAATTGATATGTTGTTCAACACGATAGCAGTTTCTGAATCGGACCTGTAGATTTTATTTTTTAATGTTACTGCTATTGAAAGTACAGACAGCAATGGCAGTTTGGTTGATATGTCTAGAGTGCCGGAAAGTGGTCCTTGATACATCAAATTTTGATTTACCCAGATTTCCGTATCAGGGCACCCGACTGGGGTTATGCCTATTGTGAGATCCAACTGCGGATCAGTAGCCAGCAGAGCTAAAAAGTTCTTCATATTCAGGAAGATAGTCCAACACACAATTGCCGCGAGACTGATCTAGTTTTTTTAGATATCTCATCATGTTGGGTAGAAGGTGTGTCTCGTCAGGCGAGTTGTTGAGATAGTTTACATAACTGGTTAGATCTTGTAATACACTTTGTTGTGTTTGATTAGGATCTCGATGATTGATAACCTGCGTTGGATTGATGTCTTGTTGTTGTATCCATTGCGTCAGCTGATCACTGATTGTCTGGCGCACTTGGGTGGGCAATACAGACATGCGCAGCATGTGGGGTTCTTCTAAAAAATTACAACTTTCTACGCCTATCTGATTGATCAATGCAAACTTGTAGATGCTCAACAGTTCGCCAGCAGTCAATGCGGTGGGAGTGGTGCGAAGTGTAGATACCCATCCTTGTGTGCGACCTAGTTCAATCCAACGGTGCATGGTCTCCGTCACAGATTGTATATTGCTAGGATATCTCACATAGTCATTGACTCGAGTCATTGATTCTATACTCATGCCTAGATGTACTTGTTTGAACTCGCACAGCAGTTGATTTATTTCTGAATCCCACACCGTAAGATTGGTAGTGAGTCCTAATGTAATTTTATCTCGGAAATCTTGTTTGACAAGAGCTTGTAGTATTCGTTTAAATCCCGGAGTGATCAGGGTCTCGCCGCCAATAAAATGCAAGTATGCCAGTCCTGTGGTTCTCTTCAGCAGATCAATGAATACATCAACCTTGCTTGGATCCTCTACCCAGTTAGCAGGCGGTAGTCGTTCAATGAATCCTATGCGATGAAACTCAGCTGCCAGCCTAGAACTGGATTCAGGCACACACATCACACACGCACTATTGCAATGATTACCTAGATCGATTTGCCAATCCAATGGACGAAGATCTGTGTGGCCATGCGGTAATGATTTTTCAAACTCAGATGCAAATGTACTGCTCAAACAGCTCTTGTCAAAATTTGTTAGGGTAATTCCAGTTTTTAACAACTGCTTCTGCCGCCCACTTACCTTGCTATACTTTTCCATCTCATGACATTCATTGCACTCTGCTAGTGATTCTCCGGACAACATAGCAGCTCTAACAGGAGCCATATGTTGTTGGAAAAAAGTCAATGGATGGACGTCACCGATCGTCGGAGTGAGCTGACCTGTATTGCTCCACCGGCAGAACTTCATCTGTCCGGTGGAGGCTATTTTCATGTGTATCCATGGACTGGAACAAAATGTTTGTTCTAGAGACATGTTTACATTGTGGGACCATTGCCGTTGCGGAATCCAATGGTCCCACCTTCGGATGTGATCCTCTTGATCACATCCTCAAACAAGATGGGAGCAAAGTCTGTGTGCTCCACGCATACACAATGATACCGCGGATCAACAACCTTGTTCACAAACTCGCCAGCAGCTGGTCCTGCTTTCATCACTCTGTTGTCATGCAAGTGACCGTGGATGTTCACTCCAAAACGTCCCAATGATTCTTCATGGATAGGGATGTGGCTCAAGATCATTCCGTTCATCACATGGTATGCCCTCAACTCGCGGAAATACTTGCGATATTCGTCATCAGGGAAGATGTCGTGGTTGCCGCGGATCAACACCTTGTCGCCGTTCAAACGAGCCATGATGGCCAAACTCTTGCGGTTGATCACCACATCACCCAAGTGATATACCTTGTCCGTGGGCTTGACTCTTTCGTTCCAGGCCTTGACCATGGCTTCGTCCATTTCCTCAGGTGTGTCGTAGGGACGCAACTTGGTCACACCATCTGACCGCGTGAAGTGACACATGCCTTTGTGGCCAAAATGTGTGTCTGATACTAAAAATACTGCTGGCATTATACTCTCCAAATTTCTTCAAAACCTTCTTCCAAGGTGGGTTCTTCCCAGTTATCAATCATACTCCGCATCACATGCTCAGGAATTATTTTTCCAGAATCGTATCGGTTGGCCAATCTACGAGCCAGTTCGTCTAGCGCAGGTGTGGCAAACACCACAGCGATATGTTCATAGTCAGGCAGCATGCGGAACTTACGACTACGACTCGCCGCAGTGGTGCTGGTCTGGTCCCAGATGATATCTTTGCCTGCGGACTTTGCTATTTCAACTTCTGCTATCATTATTCGAATAGCCGATGGCATAAAATCTACAAACACTTCGCTATAGGTCTTGCCCACCAGCTTGGCATGCGTATTCACATGTTTATCTGTGCCAATGTATGCACAGTCCTTGACCCACTCTTGTTTGGATATCCAGGTACTTTTACCCGCACCTGGCACTCCAACCAATTGATAACACTTTGGCATTTATTTCCTTGTCTTTCCAATTCGGCTAGCCTTGTTCCAGGTGTAGGCTACTCCATCAGGAGTCTTGCCATCTACCACACTATCCACACCAAACAAGCCAACAAATTCCATGCCGTCAGGACCACGAATAGTCACAAACTGGTCAAACGCCTTTGCTGTGGCCATCGCGCTGTTCAACGACGAACAGGTAGCAAGGGGAAACCCCTCTTTTGTTATTACTTTATACATAGCTCTATTATATAGCATAGAGCTATTTTTGGTCAACCAAATTTCAGTAGTGTTTGGATCGTCGACGTGGTGCAATATCTTGCTGTTTGTACAGATAGTCACGGGTGACTTTGCCTGCTTCGATTTCCAGCAATGCTGTCACAGCAGGGCCAAATCGAGTAGGTACTAGCGGTGCATCGCCGCGCATGAGTTCTCGCATGCGGCGCGAAGCCACTAGCACTAGGTCATATCGGCTGGTAAGGCCACCGATTGCGGCCACTGCATCTTGGCTGGTAAGTCCGGCGGTACGTTCAGATAGTGGGTTCATTCATCTTCCTTTGTGGTTAATCCGTTGCTGCGTTTATCTCTAGGTTCGTCTACATTCTGATCGAACCTCTTTTGTTGTATAGGTGGCTCTCCTAAAACTTTTGCACTGGAGCACAGCAAACATTTTGGATTGCCACAATCCATGGCGTGCTGCTTGACCAGGCGATGCGGCTGAGTGATATTCTTGTCTGTGGATGAGGTATGGGATTTGGCAATTTTTAATTGCTTGTTGATAGCGTTTTCGTCTTTGAGCAGACGTCGGCTGTGATTGAATCGGTCTTGTTCTGTGCTCATGCTGCTATTATATAGCATATTTCTTTTGCTGTCAATGGTCTCGCTGCCCGGGATTGAACCAGGATTTGAGTCTTAGGAGGACCCCGTTCTATCCATTGAACTACAGCGAGATTGGCCGGCCCTGAGAGGATCGAACTCCCACCTCCGGGTTCGAAGCCCGGAATGATATCCATTTCACCAAAGGCCGCTTAAAATTTCATCTTGTGCCTGGATTTGAATTGTCGCAATGCATAAAAGTTACTAGGATTCCACAACAGGAATCTACCTGGGTCTGACCGAGCCACTAACATGAGACCTTCAATATAGTTTTTGTGAGCGGTGCTACCATTTAAAGTTTCCCACCAGTCGTTGTTTCTACCAAAATATAATAAATTCTCTCCTTCAGAGGGTATTGTAATTCTACTACCAAAATTGCCCCGATGCTGTAACGTGCTTTGGTTTATGTCACCAAATCTTCCGCATCCTTTGATGCTGTAATCCAGCCAATCGAAATCCCAGGGGTTATGCATGTCGTTGAATTCTGTGAGATCATTGGGACAAGTGGCGTGTGGCTTGAGTGATTTGATATAGTTCAGCAGCATGTAGCTTTGTTTTACATGCAATTCGGGAAGATCGGGACTGATGTAAAAACAGTCTAGGGTGGGATTTGCCATCACTCTGGGATAATTTTCATCATCCTGTGTGCTATAAACCTGATTGTCCTGGAACAAGATCCTGGGCTTTTCCAACCCAATGATAGAGATATAATCGTCGGTGCCAAGAATCTCACGGAGATATTTTTCCGAGATATAATCGCCACTGCCAATCGCACCCCAATGGTATCTTGAGCCTTTTTCAAAAATCCAGTAAGGACTGGAATACATGTCTCTGTACATATCAGCAGAGTCAGTTCGTGTGACAATCCTGGTAAGTGGATCATAGATACCGCGATTCAAGAATTCATACACCTCTTGAAATCTTTCGTTTTCTCGTTTTCCAGGATGCAGCCTAATGTTCAGGATGTCTAAGTGTATTTTGTTGCGTTCAAATACCTTATACACGGTATAGCTGTCTGTGCCGCCGGAGAAGTTCAACACTATGGGTTTGTTTTTTGCCGCGATCTGATGTGCTCGCATGTCTAGCAGTTGATCCCACGAAGCCTCCGGTTCCTGGCTCCAATTACATTGATCAAATGCCGAATCGTATAGGTTGAAATGAAGTTCTAGTCCTTGCTCAACTGCATGCTGAGTCGCCAAAAACTTGTTGGTAAATGTCTGATTGCCTACCTGGTAAAACATGTCATGAATCGATCTTTGTGAACTTGGTCCAGACCTATCTGTATAGTTATGCGACCTTGTTTTATATTCTCCACGCTGTGGGTGGTCTTGGCGTCGATGAGATACCAAGTCTCTAATGGTATCACCACTTGATCCAACAAATCTAAATCATCGTAGTCGCTGTGATTTTTAACAGACACACCGGGCTTTTCTTTCCAGTAACTTGTGGTAGCATTGTCACTGCCTGCTTGCAGTAGATACAGCAATGCGTAGTCTCTGCTTTGGTCTCGATGCGGTCCGGAATGATCCATTCCGGCTTCACTCACGCACAACCCCACACGGATAAATTCAGAGATGATGTTTGATCTGACCCATTGATCAAATTCGTCACTTATTTCTCTAAGCCCAAGCCCGGTACTGGTGCCAACAAACTCGCCATCCTTGAAAAGACTGCGTCCATGACTATTGCCTAACACATGCCGATTAAAAATAACACTTTCCTGATTGACTCTTGCCCAGGCCTGTGCTTTGAGATCGTCTGGGATCGATGGTAAATCTAATTTCTGATACAGCATCAGATCCATCCAGCAGGTAACAAATCTTTGTTAAATCCAATTGTAAACTGCACTCGCGGAGTCTCAATGCCTTCTACGCTGTGCAGTATGGTGGCATCATGCAAGTACCAAACATCTGTGGGACCTGGTGGTAGATCAAACACAGGATCACAATCATCATAATTCAAGTGCTGTATCCCAAGGTCTCTTACTTCGGGTTGTCCTTGCTCTTGCCAATATACCACGCGGCAGTTTGGTCCCCCGGTGGTGATGTTATATGTTAGCGCATACTCTCTGGTGGTGTCTGTGTGGATGCCACTGGTATCGCTGTTGCAATATCTATAGTTAACTCCGCAGTCTGTGAATCGTTCAGAGATATTGTCTCGAACCCATTGATTGAATTCTTCGCTCATGGGCACACGTACACCTTTGCTGGCCAGGAAAGGTTGGCCATCTCTCACACTATGTCTGATACGTACTTCATGCAACGGAGTCTCTGTGGGAAAATCTGCGTAGTCCCTGTGTGCCTCGTCAAAGAACTTTTGCGGAGGGCGAGGTAGGTCAGGGAATAGCTTGTAATATTTCATGGTGATTTCTTTATTTGTGATGCAATCGGCATGAAAGTCTTGCGTAAAAATTCTGCATATTTTTTCACTCCTGCTGGATCTAGTTTGTTGTTGTCCACTGTGATAAATTGACTTTCTGCCCATTGACGATATTCGTCGCTGCGTATGGCACGATTGAATTCACGTTGATACCAATCTACTATGTCTGGAGCAGTGTTTGGAGGCAATGTGAAATACCATCCTGACTGTATCTTGATAATATTTATCACAGGCACTGCGGGCATAGAGGGCAGAGATCGATCACCAGTGATGGCTATGATTTTTACCTTGCCGGCTTCGGCTAATTTTGCTGAACCGGCTATGGGCAGTAGCCCAAATTCTGTTTGGCCACTGGCCACTGCTAGCGCAATCTCGGGGGTGTTTTTGTACGGTATGTTTTCGATCATGTTCCGCCCGCCGTTTAGATACATGAAATATTCAAAGATAAAACTAGTTGCACCACTACCTGTAGCTATGTTTACAAATCTCGTGGGCTTTTTTAATAGTTGTAGAAACTCTGCTGGGGTATTCACAGGGCTATTGGGGGTGGCTATCAGGGCCATTGGGCTTTCACCCAACACAGCTACTGGAGTAAACGTGTCCCAGTTATATCGTTTTATGTCGTCTTGGAATACATCGTTGCCTACAAACACACTGAATATGCTGGGTACTGCTACACTGTGACCATCAGGATCAGCAGACACAAATGAATTCATTGCGATAACACCGTCCTGCCCTGGCTGCCCGCGTATCACAAACACGGTGCCCGGATTGTTTCGACTCACTATGTCTGATGCTTTTCTAAAGGTCAGTTCATTGTTGGAACCAGCAGCATAGCCGGTGATCACGTTTATTGTTTTGGTTGGTTGCCAAGCCCATGCGGAGGTGCAAAGCAAAAGGAGTAGGGTAAAGAGTTTTTTCATAAAAATATTTATGAACTTAATGGTGCTCCTAACAAGAATCGAACTTGTATCTCATCCTTACCAAGGATGTGTTCTGCCATTTAACTATAGGAGCAAATAGAAAAACCCTGCCGTGTCCGGTAACATTAAAAGAGGTCACCGGCCAGAGGGCAGAGCCGTGTTGTTGGTGGGATTCGTTTTGAGGCCCGTCCCGGCGAGTAGATCACTACTTCCTGTTACATTGCATTTATGTACTGTTACCTGCCCTAAGGGTTAGCTAGCTACCTTAGCGACTCATACTGGATAATGTAACTTATCCGCTGTTCTTGGAGCGGGCAGCGGGAATCGAACCCGCAACTTGTCCTTGGCAAGGATATGTGTTACCACTAGCACCATGCCCGCGTTGAGATATTTAGTGACTACACAAGACCTTCAGCAGTCAATGTGCTGACCACTTGTTCACTCAGAGTGAATTCTGTACGAACATTGATGTCCAACAATTCGTCTTGCAATCGTTGCTTTTCTTTCTTGGCTCGGATCACGTGAGCACGGAACTCAGCAATATCCTCGACTGAGAATATAGATGTGTCCACTGTGCTTTCCGAGTAGTACACAGAACGAGCGTCTTCTTTGCGATTGCGGATCTTGTTCATCTTGCCAGCTACTACTTCGGCATTTTCACGCACAGCCTTGCTGGCCAATTCGGTGTAGGTCTGGATCTGCTTGTCACAGATGGCAATGTCGGCCAGTTTGATGTTCACACCCACAGAGTGATTTGCTTGGCTCACAGCCTTGCGTATTTCGTACAGGCTTTCTGTCAGTGCGGTGTGGCGTTGATTATCTGCCAGGAACTTGACCTTCAGGTCAGAGATCTTGAGCTCTGCATCTTGGAATTCATTGATACTGGCATCTGTGGTAAACTTGATACCTTTCAATGCGTCTTGGATGGCCAACTGCAATATGTTGGATTTTCGTAGATTGATTTTCATAATTTCTTTCGTTAAACAATAAAGGTGGCAAGACCCGAGTCAAGTCACAGACTATTCAATGTACAACATTCAACTTGCAATATGCAAAGCACAGAGGCCTACACATGTCCGGATATCAAAGTGCAAATGTCTATATAATTCCGGGTCACGCAAGCACGGTCCGGTTTTACCCGGGGCCAATTTGGAAGTTCAGCGTACGAGGCTGAGCTGGCATGAAGCCAACTTTTTGTCTGTTCTAATCTACTCTGATCTTGCCGGCCGGTTTGCACCGACAAAAACAAATTTTACACGAAACACTGACTCAAGTCAAGTGTTTCGGTAATCATGCGGCCCTTAGGCCTTTAAGGCGGTCCGCAGCATATGAAGCAGCAAACGCCTGTGGTTTCACAAACGGTATCACGTTGCAAGTGCCTTTGATGTAACCAATGGCCTGAGAAATCACACAGCTGGAACCGTGCATTTCGTCGGGGTTGATGTCAAGATGCACTTCAACATCACGCCCTTCTAGCACATCGGCCAGCTTGAGGTAAAGTTCAGACACCTTGTACACTTCAGTCATAAGACGCATGGATGGTTTGCCAGGCTTGTGGTCAAACACACGTTCGCGATGTACTTCGCCGAATAGCTTGCATCCGTTGTTGCCATTGATGTGAACCACGATGGCCAGCACATAGTCTGCCCACCATTCTCCATCCAGCTTGATTCTTTCGGAATCGCAACCGATGTAGATACGTGTTTCAGGAGTTTGTGCCCGGATAAATTCTGCCACTTGGGTCAAATCTAGTTTTTTCATAAGTCTCTTTCTAATTTAGAAATCCTCGGTGATCTGTACCAAGTCGTCCGGCACACCATCGTTGGTGCCCGAATAACTCACACTGCCACCATAATAACCATTGTGGCTGTTGCGCACTTCAAGGTCTATGTATCCACGGTCAGTACGTATGGTCCAGAACGCATCTTGGACCACTTCGTATCCATCTTCGTCGCTGCGATCGTCGCCCCAGCCCTTGGATTCCACTGCTAGCACTTCTGCACCGCGTAACAAGTCAAAGCTATTGCCTTCGCCTAGTATATTTACGCCGCTCACATGGTTGAACCATACAGAATTGCAGCAGTCATTCTCAGTGTCGAAACGATAACGTCGCCCAGAGATGTCACGAAACACCAGGGTCCACTTGTCGTTGCCTATAAACAAGCCGTTGATGCGCTTGCCTACCAATACGTTAAATTCACTCATGACTTGTCCTTTCTTTAGTTTATTTGGTGGAAGTGATCAGGATCGAACTGACTACCTCTTGCATGCCATGCAAGCGCTCTACCAAGTGAGCTACACCCCCAAATTGGTGGATGAGACAGGGTTCGAACCTGTGACCTTCAGCGTGTCGAGCTGATGCACTACCGCTGTGCTACACATCCTTGTTGGTACCAGCGTAGGGACTCGAACCCT